>Ga0222683_1000021_pt1 | contig 79661 bp, 55 predicted proteins | sample AntAcemetage1073_FD_179841 | JGI IMG/M metagenome (GOLD analysis project Ga0222683, IMG submission 179841) | Saline water microbial communities from Ace Lake, Antarctica - #1073 | ecosystem: Environmental > Aquatic > Non-marine Saline and Alkaline > Saline | place: Antarctica: Ace Lake... | reverse complement strand
GGATTGAGGTCTTCGCACTCTGAACATAGTAATAGAGAAATTTGGTGTGATATTTCCGGCAAGTTTTTCGAATAAAAAAGCGGCAAATGAAATCACCTGTCGCCTAAATCCAAAGAAATATTTTATTTATCTGCCAGTATCAAAAAATACTGCTACACCACCGCCAATGACAAGTTCTGCTTCTTTATTATCATAGTCAGACATGTCTCCACCATATTTTCCCATACCCATCTGATACATTCCAGCAATATCAAAGTACACATTTTCTACGATAGGAAGAAGATAACCTGCAATGATCCTTAGATAGGTTCCACTAAAATCGTCTGACGCGTCTTTATAGCTTGTAAAGAGAACGCCAGCTCCTCCATAAAGATTGCCAAAGAAAATACGACCGCCAACACCGATTTTCATCTCGGTCTCAGGATCTTCCCATGAATCATTGTTGGCATTTACATATTCAAACAACCCGTCGACTGCGATATTGTCCATGAGAAAATAACTAAGGGCTGGATTAATAATAATAACGTTGGTTGGATCTGCATCCTTGTCATATTTGTAGCTTACATACGCAACCGTTCCGTCAATGGATGAAGTCCCTGCTTTAAAAGCATACAAGCTGCTCACGAAAAGCAGACAAACAATAAGTAAAAGCACTTTTTTCATGTGTGCCTCCTATATAGTATTATAAGTAGAGGAGGTTTCTTAATGAAAAATTGTCAATTTTTTTATTGCTTGCCCATTCATTAAGAAGGGTGGCTGTATCAGAAACTCGTCTCTACCTGGAATTTTATCTGTCTTGATCTTTTAATCTGTTTCTCTTTCCAGATCTTCTCGGCATATTTTGCCTGTAATGACAGTTGTGGCCCAATATCATATTTTAAAAGTATATATCCGAAAACACCATCCCCCTTGAACTGAGAGTTGAGCATTATTCCGTCCAGATCGTTCTCGTACATATACAAGATGATATCGTCAGTATGATACTGGCAAAGGCGGATATAGTTCTTTAATTTAGGCGTAATGAAATATTTCACTTCCTGATATAACAGGATCCCCGCGTCATACTTGTCTGTATTTGTGTAGTGATGGTAGGTGAATTCTCCCCGAAATTTAAGCTCGATCTTTTCGCTTATCTTTTGTACAAAATCGCACCTGCAGGTATTTCGCTTAACTTGGTAGAGCTTGCTCATTTCATCAAAACTTCGCCACCGCTCTGTCTGCTTGTGATGATAGGTCAGGCGTATGCGAGAAGCTGTCCACTTTTGATCGAACTGCACAAAGGAATCAAAGCCATAAATAGGGAGGTTGCCGTAAGTGCTTTCCTCGGGAAAACGGAAGACGTCAAAATAAACATCCAGTCGAGACCGTGTAAAGGGACGATAGGTAATACCATAATATAACCCCCTCTCGTTATCAAAATCTCCTCCGCCATGAAATGGATTTCCATGAAAAGTGGGAAAATTTTTCTCATAATCTCTATAAAGGATTATGTTTTCGAACAAGCCCTGTTGCCATAACATTCCTGTAACAAAAGCCCTTTCCCCGTTCGCAAATGCACCCTCACCGAAAAGTGTAATATTTCGATAGTTCAGATAATAATCTGCACTATAAAGATTTTGAAATTGTTTTTTCGTCGAATCACAAAATGGGTGATTGTATAAATCTCTATAAGCAGTAATGCCAAATGTGTTTTGGCCTCCGTAACTGATATGAGCACCGTAAAGTTTTTCCCGAATTGCATCCTTCTTATCCTGACCTGCACTACTTCGGTGAAATCCCGTAATATCTATGCTTTTTATGCATCCGTTTTCAACAATTCCGTCTAACGCATAATCCGAATAAAAGGGAATAATGTGAAGGTCGTACAAAGAAAAATCTCCAGCAAATCCAAATAGCGAGTATGCTTCATTTGTGGATGTATAGGGTTTTATATCCTGATAATGTTTGATTGGCTGGTGAGTTGCATTTCCGCCTTTCGAGAGCGCCAGTTTGGGAGCAAAAAGTATTCCTTGCCCGAAAGATAACCTGTAGTTGCCCGCTGCAAAACTCTTCACAAAACCAAGTTCTTTTACATAAAGAGCAGCGCTCCAGTAATCGATCCACTCTTTTTCTCCCTCATCTTTTTGAGATAGGAAGTACAATGAAAAATTTCGCCAGTTCGCCTGATATTTCTGATAGAACTTCAGCGGAGAATCATAGTCTGTGTTGTCTTTAAGTTGCAGTCTCTGCCGCGTGGTAAAGTGGACGGGCATTGGTAAATGATACGAAATATAGGGCTGAAGTTCCTCTATGATGCATTCGGAGATGCCTGCTTTTTTCAATGCTTTTTTGCTCGTAATAGTATGTTTTTTTCGATAAATAAGAATCGCGTCCACGTCCTGTGGCGAAAGCCATGGAAGCTCCGCAATCTCATCGTAATCTGCTCTGTTAATGTCGAGTTTGTGTTTTTCAAGATATTCCAGGCGCTGCTGCAATTCTGTGGAAATATAGGTTTCGTCTTCCGAAGAAAAGAGCTTCTCCATCTGCTCTTCTGTATCTTCTGCGCTAAGCGGGCAAAGAGCTATAAGGGCAAGTAAAACCAGTGCAAATAATTTATTTCCCATATTGAATCGAGATATAATGCGTTGATTTAAGATATTCGTGTGTTTCGATGGCATATTGTATCTTAATGTTTGAGAAGCTGAATTCGCATCCGGCAGTGAACTGGTTTGGTTCAGTGTGAAATCCGCTAAAAAAACCAGCATACTTAAGTGGATAATAAGAAATTCCGACTCGAAACGAAAAGGGGTAGGCAAATTCTTTTACGAAGCCGAAGCCGGCTTGCAGGTTTTCCGCAATTGTGTATGAAATGAACGTTCTGTTTTCCTGTGGAAGGGGATCATTTTCCAGCTCTCCGAAGTTCAGATTCAGGTAAGAGGTTGAGAATGTAAGGTTTCTATATTCTCCCCGAAATCCTACGTCTGCCTGATATGAATTCTGGGCTTCAAAGGATTTTGTCTTATCATTAAGATAGCGCAGTCCGACTCCCAGCCAATAGTGTGATAATATTTTGATATTTGCTGCCGTGATAAAGCTCTGCTCCTTGTAGATATCGTTTCCGAAATCCTGATAGCCGATCCCGATTGTCGTTTTACCAAATCGATAAGAGAGCGCAATATTTTTATAAGATATCTCTTCAAAAGAAAAGGGTATGGTGTATGAAGAGGTTGCCGAGAACTGCTGCCGTATATTTGCAGGGTTAAGGAACAGGCATGAAGCAGAACCGTCAAGCTGGGAAATTCCGGAAAGTGCCGCGATTTTTGCAGAGGGGGCATACTGCAAGAATGCTCCTTCAAGCGGAAGGATGATGCAGATAATGCATAAAATCGTAGAAAGAATAAATTTCATAACTCGCTCCACATCTATTTTTTTCTCTTAATAAATGTATAAGTTTTGTGATATTTTTTTGTCAATGTTTGTAATAAAAAACCCGCACATGGCGGGTTAAATATGGTACCAGAGGCCGGACTTGAACCGGCACGGGCAAAAAACCCGAGGGATTTTAAGTCCCTTGTGTCTACCAATTCCACCACTCCGGCACGCTATAAACATGGAGGCGACACCCGGATTCGAACCGGGGATAAGGATTTTGCAGACCCCTGCCTTACCACTTGGCTATGTCGCCGGAAAAAATGGAGCGGGAAACGGGATTCGAACCCGCGACGTCTACCTTGGCAAGGTAGAGCTCTACCACTGAGCTATTCCCGCTGTAGGAAGTAAAAATTTTTAGCTCCACTTCCTGTGTCAAGAATTTTGCACGCCTATATTCTATATAATAATTCAAAAATTTTTTAATTAACAAGTAATTTTTTGACTATTCTGAAGTTTCTTCCTCCACACATCAAACGTTAACCACCATAAAACCCCTTTTGCGTTATTGTTCTGTCCTGAATAATACCCCTGAACCATATTTTGGATCATATGATAATCGTAATGTGGATATTCTTTCACTCCCTTGCTTTTAAGAGTATCCATAATAAATTCCTTATTGTTTATAAGAAATAACTGTGAAAAATTAGTTGTATGAAATTTCTGGAATCGCCCAAACAGCTTGCCTAATATAAACGCTAGATACTTATTTAGGGTGAACGGAATTATGCTCACGTCTTTAACAAGCGGAAATTGTGTGAGCTTCGAATTTCCTTTATGCAATATCGACCTGTATACATTGTTACGTTCTCGAAAACTAACAGGAAGCTCAAGCATCTTTCTCAGAAAGCTGGGTTGTAAGTAGGGCATATAATTTCGAATAATATTATCAAGTCGCGTCTGGGTTACCGAACCCATATTGCCCGTGCGTGTTCTGATAGTAAATATATCAATCCAGTTACCTCCGCCAACATCCTTGATAGAAGGCATCATATCAATGATTTTTTCTATTTGTTGCTGGCATGAAAATATCATCTTCTTCGTTATATCATGAATGAACATGTTGGGTTTTGAGTGAGGAATTAAATTCAATATTTTTTGGGTGTCTCTTTCTAATATTGCTCTCTTGCCCTTTACAGATAACCATTTTGCGAAACTTCTTGTACAGTATTCTCCTTTCCCGCCATCTATTATTAGATTCTTTTTGTTTAGCCGTTTATAATGATCTTGTTCATAAAATAAAGAACCGATCATGTACGTGTGGGTCTGAAGTACAAAATCAACGAACCTGTCAACGTCTTTTGATTCAGTTAAAAATAGATTTGAGATGACTGTGTGGTTGAAGCCAAGTTTTGCTGCAAGCTTCTTTGCAATTATTGCATCTGGAAAATTACCGTCGCCAAAGGTATATGTGCGCCATTTTTTCCTATCTCTTTGAAGCAATATCGACAAGAGCAACCGTGAATCGAGTCCTCCAGAAAGTCCTAACAATAATTGTCTGTTCTGTTTAATACCTTGTGTGGTGAAATCTGAAATTAACTCAAAATAATTTTTTTCAGGTAATCTAAGTGCATATTCCGGCAACCATGGTTGGTTAGTCTTCGTAAAATTATTATCTTCAAATCGTGCAGACCCTCCCTGTCCAAGCCTCTCCGTATTCGTTATAAAACATTCATCTGATAGTGGATTTACACAAAGCCAACTGCTGCTAAAAATCTCGAAATCTATTTCAGGTCCTTCAATGAAAGGAATCAGCCAGTCCAATCTTGTTGAAAATGCAAGATAATTCTTGGTGTCTGCAAAAAACATATCGCGCATTCCAAGCTGGTCGTTTTTTATTCTAAGACTTCCCGGTTCCCATTCAACAATGACAAAATGTCCATTCAGGTTTCGAATATTGTTGTTTTTCTTTGATAAGAATGCTTCCCAATCATGAAAATCCATTAAGCGAAACGCATCTTTTTCGTAAGAAATTCCGGTTCCGCAAACCATCCAGCCGGAATCTTTCTTTTGATTATATTTGTAAAAACTATTTTTATGTCCGGTTCCGCTTGCAAAATAGTAATCTTTTGTCTCAACCGAGAATTTATCTTTGCTTTTAAATGGGTGATATTCTTTCCTGGGTATAACGGTCTGTTTGTTTTTTCTTAATATTCCAAAAATCCAACTCATATTTTACATCATCTTCTAATATCTCAATATCGGTTCTTTCTCAAAATAATATCCTAATATTTTACCCGCGAGTTTTGCTGCGATGTCCGCTCCCGATCCCCCCTGCTCCACAAATACAAGCACAACTATCTCGGGATCGTTCATCGGAGCTACTGCTACGAACCAGGCATGAGTATCTCCATAATAATTTTCTGCAGAGCCTGTCTTTCCACCAACCATAATATCTTTTACTCGAGCCATTCCACCTGTTCTTCCTTTTGCATTGACCGCTTCATACAAAGCTTGTTTCAAGAAATCAAGAGTGTTTTGTGAAATGGGCAATCTCAATTGCGGATATTTGTATTTTTCGGTGATTTCATCTCTAATTGCATAATCTATAAAATGTGGTCGGAGCTCAATTCCATTGTTGGCGATGCCGGCATAAAAACAAGCCAGTGATAATGGGGTAAGTAGCACTTCGCCCTGTCCAATACAAAGATTCAGTAGGTTGCCCCGTGTCCACCCCAATTTTCCATAATTTCTGTCATACCATTCTGAGGTGGGAAAGAAGCCCCTTCTGCTGCGCATTTTGTCAACGGGAATGCTTTCAAGAAGATTGCAGTCCTCTACAAATTCCTTAAAATCATTGAGATCAATCATCTCTGCTATTTTGTAAAAATATGAGTCGCAGGACTCTCTTATAGCATCGAGAAGATTAACTTTCCCGTGACCGCTCTTTTTCCAACAACCGAAAAATCTTCCTCCATATTCTACTCCGCCTTCGCAATCTACGAGAATTTCATGCGGTTCGACAAGGTTTCTTTCTAATGCATAGGCAGCTACGACAAGTTTAAAAACTGATCCGGGAGGATAGGTTGCGTTCATCGCTTTATTCAACAGGGGGTTGTTTTCATCCTCCAATATCCGGTTCCAATAAACCTCATTCATTCCTGTGACAAAATTATTAGGATCATATTCCGGGGTGCTCACCATTGCGACGATTCCACCTGTTTTGCAATTCATCACAATGGCTACGGCTGAAGTATCTTTGGGGAGCAGTCGGGCAATTTTATTTTGAATATTTTTGTCAATCGTAAGCACAAAATCTTTGCCGGGTAAAGAATGTTTTCCGGAATTTTTTTTCATTAGTCCAAGTGGTCGCCCAGTTGCATCCACTTGAATGATATCATATCCCTTTTCTCCTTTGAGCTCTGTCTCGTAACACTTCTCCAAACCAACTTTGCCAATATAATCGGTTTTAGTATAATCTCCGTCCTTAAGCTTTTGATACTCCGCAGATGACATTTTTCCCACATATCCAATATAATGAAAGTTAAGGTCATAATACCTAATTGCTTCTGGCTTGATAATAACCGCCGGATATTCTTCGCACTGTTCTTCAAGTTTGATCGCGGTTTCCATATTAACTTTGTCCTGCACAAGAACCGGTGCAAATTTGAAGAACCTGTGCTTGTAGATGAGCTCGGCGATTTCCTCTACAGGAACTCCAAGATTACCGGACAGGAAAGCCGCCACGCTGTCAGCATCAGTAATTTCGTTAATATCAATATAAACAGAAAGGGACGGTATGTTCTCTGTGAGAGGTTGCATATTGCGGTCGTACAGGATGCCCCTGCGTGCAGGTTTTTTTATGATCCGAAAGTAGTTCTTCTCTGCAATTTCCTTGTAATCATTACCCTTTATGACCTGTATCCGAAATAAAAAATAGGTAAGCGTCAGAAAAAGAACCAGTACGAGAATCAGTAGCTGGTCGGCTTTTTTCAGCTTAATTTTCATTTTTGGGCAAAGCTTAGTTTAAGATGGTCTGCCAAGTATAAAAGGAGAATTATTATGAAAGAATATGCTGAATTATATAGAGAAAGAACCACTATCTTTCCAAACGCAAGGGCATTACCCGTATTAAATATCAGGAATATCGTTGCTGAAAGTATAAAATAAAACAGGTTGGTGATGAGAACCAGTGCAAACCCTACACCGATCAGCTGCCTGCCAAGTAATTTCTTGAGCTTGCTGAGGGAAAATGCTATAATAAGAAAAAGCAGAGACGAAACACCAAAGGACGAGGGCTGGTTAAGATCAATAATTATTCCAAGGATGAAAGCAAGCACATAACCGGAAATATTCTCCCGCGCAATGCTATAATAAATAATCAGTGGTAAAAAAAGGTTGGGAATCGTTTCCCATAATCCAAGAGAAGCTGCAAAGAAATATTGAAAATATACTGTAAAAATAGTAACAAGAATAAGAACAATCATTATTTCTCCCACACAAGGCACAAGGGTGTAAGTTCCATCTGCTGTCCCTGTGGATTATCTCCCATTATCTCTTCGAGAAGACGAGCATTAATTCCGTCAGACCTGCCAATAACCCACGATCCCCCTATGTCATTAATATCCATGATAGCGGCATCATTTCCCGTTAATTCATGAATTTTCCGGCATATCTCATCCGTATGAATAGGTCCTTTGATAACTGTTGTGTTGTAAGGCGGTACTGGAGATGTGTGGGCGGCATCGACAAGTGCTGCCTGCTTGCCTGCGATGCGGTAAAATAGTCCGTGTATCCCAAATAATTTCCCCAAAGCACCGGCAATAGCTGCTATAATTATTCTGATATGTCCGCACTCATCTATAGCGCACTGCATGCTTGTTTTTGAACGCAAGCCAACTCCATATGGTACTTTGCTTACTCCGCGCCAGAGAAGTTTTGAGAGAAGCCCTATCTTTATCTCGCTTTCCAGTACAGCCCTTCCCTGGGTTATCGCAACAGGGCTTTCGCTCATGACAATAATATCACCCTTCTTTCGCTTTCCTTCAGTATCTTTTAGAACGATATCTATAATATCATCTTCCGGCGTTAAAATTTTTGTTTTGATCGGATGCCTCAAATAGACCTTCTTGCCGACTTCTATTTCTGTGATATTATTTCTCATATTTCTGAATTATTGCTACTGCTTCTATATTTGCCAAATTTACAAAGGGTTCTATCTCCGCTCTTGTGAAAAACCCTTCGCTGCTCTGCTCGATCTCAACGATTTTTCCAAAGGGAAGTTCTGAAGGGTAGATCGAGCTTAATTTTGAGGAAACTATCTGGTCCCCTGTTTTCAGATCGCTTCCTACCTTGATCTTTTCAAAATATATTTTCCCGTTCAGTTCGGTTTCCACAATGCCGTGAATCCTGCTTCTGCTGTCAATTGCGCCAAGCCGGAAATATTTGTTTCCAAAGGTCTGCACTACTGCATAATTCTGGTAAACTGCTACAACTTTTCCCACAAGCCCTTTTTCTGATATAACCGGTTGATTGTTCAGAATGTTTTTATTCTTCCCTGCATCAATAATGAGAGTTTCATAGTTGAGAAACGAACCTGTTCCTATGACATCTGCAATTAAAAATTCATAGCTGGAAATATCAATATTTTCAACAAGTTCTTCGAATCTCTGTTGTTTGTTGAGCTCTTCCTTGAACATTCTTAGTTCGTTCTGTGCAAGAAAAAGCTCTCTCTGCAGATAATTGTTCCTCTGATACACATTGGAGAGATTTTTTATATAGGTGATACTCGATGAAAATGGTAACAGGATTGTATTGCCGACGAATTGCGCCTTTTCTATTCTCTCCTCATTGTTTCCAATTATAAAAAGAATTGAGAGAATAAGAAGGATACCGAAAACAATGTTTCTTCTGGTGAACATGTTGGCTCGTATTAAATTTCGTCTGTTCTTTTATACTTTTGGTAAAAGGACTTTTTCGTATTCTTCGAGATTGTCCAAAATCTTACCGCAGCCCATGACCACACTGGTTAAGGGTTCATCAACGAGCGTCACCGGAAGATTGATAGTTTCCTGGATTCTCCTATCGAGTCCTTTTAGTTGACCGGCTCCACCTGTCAGCACTACTCCTCTATCGGCAATATCGGCAGAAAGCTCCGGTGCAGTTTCTTCGAAAAGGCGTTTCACCGCATCGACGATCTTGTTCACAGTGTCGGCTATCCCTTCCCTGATCTCTTCAGAGGAAATTTTCATAGAAACAGGATATCCTGTGATCAGATCTCGTCCGCGAACTTCCATGGTCAGCTCATCTTCAAGTGGAAATGCTGACCCGATTTTTATTTTTATTCTTTCTGCTGTTGATTCTCCGATATAAAGATTGTGCTTCCTCCTGAGATAGGCAACTATTGCTTCATCCATCTCATCCCCGCCGATTCGAATTGAATTGTGGTCAACAATATGAGACAGAGATATAATAGCGATCTCTGTTGTTCCTCCACCGATATCGATTATCATATTGCCATACGGTTCGTGTACGGGCAATCCAACACCTATCGCTGAAGCAAGAGGTTCCGAAACAAGATACACCGTTCTCGCTCCTGCATGTTCTGCCGATTCCTTGACCGCTCGCTTTTCTACCTCTGTAATACCTGAAGGTACAGCAACGATCACTCGGGGTCTGATCAAAAATTTTTTCTGTTGTGATTGAAGAATGAGGTGGCGAAGCATTGTTTCCGTGATCTCAAAATTGGCGATCACTCCGTCTTTCATGGGCTTGATCGCCCTGATCTCTTCAGGTGTCTTACCCAGCATCTCCTTTGCTTTGTACCCAATTGCTATGACCTTTTTGGATTCCGTTTCCACTGCAACAACAGAGGGCTCGTTGACAACAACTCCATGCCCCTTCAGATACACAAGCGTATTCGCTGTACCCAAATCTATTGCCACATCGTTCGTTATCCAATTTAAAATAAAATCCCAAAACATTGATTCTCCTTAAAAAAATTCATCGCGTTTACTTATTAGTTCATAATCTATAATTGTAAATTCTTTTTCATATATTGAAAAAACTATATTTATACTTGCATTCTCTGGTTCATCTGGAATATTCATGAAATTCTTTACCTGCAGTTCCTTGATTTTTACATTTATCATCAGATAAACAAGAGACGGATTTCCTTGGCCAAAGGGTGCAAATATTCTGTGTATCTCTCTCAGTCTATTGACATCAAATTGGTCTTCATCAAGCACATAATCTATGTACATCTTCTTTGATTCATTTTGTAGTTTTTTTATGCTTTTGTATTGTTCTTCTGCCAGTATTTTCAGTTTCTCATGGATCTTTGAATAAAATTTTGCGTGGCAGGAAAACCCTGCTGCTTCCTTATGTCCCCCGTATTGTATGAGACAGGGTTCTATCTTTTTCAAACAGTCCAGCCAGTTAAAGCCGGACGGTGCGCGTGCTTCTGCAGAGAGAACATCATCTTCCCATTTTGTGAGCACCAGGCATGGTATCCGATAGGTGTCTGTAATATATGATGTTGCAATTCCGAGATATTTTACTGATATATTACCTTTGGAATCGTAATACTCGAAACAATGCCCCTCTTCCTTCTTGTATTCTGATTCCATGAGATCTCTGATTCTTTGAACCTGCTCTTTGTTGTCATGAACACGTTTTTCAAGAATTGAATAAATCTCTTTGATCTCGCTCTTCTTTTGCGAAAGAAGGATGTCGACCCCAAGGTGTTTTCCGTTATCTTCCCTGCCCAATGTAAGCAAAAGAATGAGCTGCTTTACTGCTTTTTCTCTTGAAAGCTCTCGGGTTTCCTCTGCATAAAAGTGAAAAAATGGATTTTCTGATTGCTCGAAATTATAAAAAAGATGCTTTGCATATATTCTATTATCGTCAACAAGCCGCATTCTGTCTGCAATCGTTCCAAGCCCTACAAGCAAGGGGTACACCGGCTCAGTCGGAATGCCTGTCATCTGCGATAACACCTTGACCACGTTCATAACCACACCAACTCCAGCAAGATATTTAAAGGGGAATCTGTCGTTTTTTTTGTAAGGATCTACAATGGCTGAGGCCTGCGGAAGTTCCTTCATTATTTTATGATGATCAATTACGATCGTTTTTATACCGTTCCTTCTGAGGCGCGCTATTGGCCCAACTTCTGAAACACCAATGTCAACTGTTATTACCCTTTTGGTACCGTCTTTTAAAACCTTCTGAATAAACTTCTCTTGTAAACCAAACTTCTCAAATTCTCTATCAGGTATGTAAAAAGAAATATTCTTCGCGCCAAGTTTAGATAAAAAAGTATAGAGCACAACCGTGCTTGTGATCCCATCAACATCGTCGTGCCCGAAAATGGTGATCTTTTCACATTCCTGAATATTCGCTAATATTTTTCTCGCTGCTTTTCGTGAACCACTTAAAAGATTGGGGTCGTTGCATTTGTCCAGAGTCGGATTCAAGAATTTATCTACATTCTTTATTTCTCTACCCCTGACAATAGATGAAACAATATCCTTTGTCTGATGATTACGAAGAAACCAACTCTTTTTCAATTTTTCTTAATTCCAGTATTCTTTATATTTCTGGTCTAATTTTGGTATTTCTTTATCCTTCTTAAACTCTTTTGGGTTTCTCCACCAATCCGTTGAAGAGAATCCAAATGAGATACGGAAGAACTTATCTTGATATATATTTTTATCCACTGAGCCGCGAGCACCGTATGCAAGTGACACGCTTAGTCTGCCCTGAGTTGGAAGCATTATTGGTATATCGAATCCTGCAGTGATCGCTGTTTCATCAATATAACTACCGTTGTTTTTGCACGAAAGCTGTCTATAATATCCACCTATTCGTGTGGGTGTCTTCCAGAAGAAATCCTTTTTCGGTGTATATGAAATTCCAAGTGAAACCATATTAGTATTTCTATCATTCATTTTCTCAACATTTGTGTTTTTCCAGAAAGTATAGCGTAAATCCGTCTCTGCATAAAGAAAATCTGTCACTTCCATACCTGCGCCAAAACCCATCTGCATGGGAATATCATATTTTGAAGTAGTACTACTTTCATAATCATAATTTGAATTGTTGTAGTATTCGATTTTGTAGGTATCCACTGAATGCAATTTTGCTTTGGTTTGGATGAAGCCGCCAAAGGAGAACGCTTTATACGGAAAAGTAAATCCTGCAGAGAAGTTCACCCCATCCATAAGATGTTGTTTTATCTCTCTTGTATCGATCAAGTCCCCATCTGAATAATCTACGTACAGGTCCTCAGTCCGGTTTCCGAAGATATAGTTTATATTGATACCCAGCCCAAAAGCGTCGATCCTTTTTGCAAGATAAAAACCAAGTTGATTAAGAGAGCCAAACTTTTGATCTGTTACGAGGTAATCTCCAACCAAGCTTGCTGTGTCTCCTAATGCAGTATCGAGACCAAAATAGTATTTTTCAAGAAAGGATATACCAAGAATAGTTCCTTTGGCAACGGGAACATACATTGCAGCATAAGGTATGCTGGATACTTTGTTTGTATAAGACTCATTTGAATCTTTGAAAATTGTGTATCCGAAATCTATCTGGGTTGAGTAATTTGCTTTATTGACCGTAGTAAGAAGAGCTGGATTTATTATCGAGAAATTTTTTCTGAATATCGAACTGATCCCGGTAAATCCCATACCCGATCCAAAATTATCCGCTCCGAAATGCTCTTCGACAAATCCATTAGGAGAAAACATAGATGCGGCGAACAATGGAACGGCAAGGCAGCAAAACAGGAGATATATTATTATTTTTCTAAAAAACATAGTACCTCATTTATTCTAAAACTGGTTTTGTATAAATTATGTGGAGTGCGGGTTTGCTGTGTTCATCAGAGAAATCTACGAAAGAATAATCCTTATTTTCGTGTTTTGAAACTAACGCTATATAAGGATTTGACAGGTCTCCTCTGATTATACCCTCCAAAACAGTTGTTATATTAACGGTTGAAAGAGAATCTCCTTCGATGAAATAGGAAGTCGGTGTTGATGAAATATACGTACATTCATCGGTTTGAATATCAGAAACATAATAAGGAATTATTGAAATATAATCATCATCCACATAAGCGTTTTCGACCATAAAGGAATCTATCTGCACTTCAGCTAAGTTCATGCTGATCCGCTCAAGCTCATCAAGCGTAATCCCGAGTTGAGAATATATAGAATCCACATGCACTTTCAGGATTAGCCGGGATGGTGGTAGATTTGCGATGATCATTTTGCCAGGATCATAATTCTTCTGCAGGTTTTCATCGAAACCAATAAATGTATCCTTTGTTGTACCGAGCAAAAGAGTATCTCTATATCCTGTTTCATCGCCGACCGCAACTATTTTGAGCTTCGGTCCTTTATCATCCGAATTGAATGTAAAGAACTCAACAAAATTCTCTAACGCATTCGGAGCATCGAGAAGCATACCGTAGTTCAGAGAATCATTAATGATCCAATCCTCAACTATTGCCGGATCAAAAGGAACGTAGAAAGAATCTGTGTCAGATACAAATTCAACAGGTGTGGGAAAGTCCTCGAATTCTGTTCCTATGGTGTCCCATGTAGCTGAGCCAACAGCCCAATCGACCATAAGTTTGTAGGCATGGATATCTATATCTGTTTCGAATTGTGATTTCCTTTCAAAAAGGATTTCGCAGCTTTCAAAAGAAGTGGAGTCAAGCCATGTTGTATCCGGCAATGCACCGAACCTCATCAATGATCTGGTTTCCACACCATTGAAGTTTCCGACTAGCATCAAAGAATTTGCAGGAAAAATTCCAATCGTATTCGTGAATGATCTTTCGAGAGTTATTGCATTTAAAATAGCTTCTGTTATATCCGGCTCATGGTCGGGATCGTAACCCATATAATTATTTTTTTGAGTACAGGATGCTATAATGATCAGAGAAACGAGCATTATCATGGAAATAAACTTATTCATATTAAAACCTTTTCTTATTTTAAATAACATTAACAAATCAGTAGTCTTCATAGGCACAGTGGATTTGTGGATAACACTGCTATGCACCTGGAAACATTATCTCTAATAGCATAATATTCTGAGGAAGAAATTGTTGATAAGTTTGATATATCCACATTCAACGGAGATGATACCGGGAATTTTATCAAAGGCATAGGTTTATGCACAGCATTGCACATGTTCTGTGGATAAGATGTTGAGTAATTATTTTTCATATTTTATTGGATAATATTTTCTGTGATTTCTTTTATTTTTCTTTTGAGATTATTGTCGCTCTCTAATTTTTGAGAGATGATCTTTTTTGCATGAATAATCGTTGTGTGGTCTTTTTTATTATAATGATTGGCGATCTCAAGTAAAGAGATATGCGGTATGAGTTTTGAAGATAAGTACATTGCGATCTGGCGAGGAAATGCTATCTCCTTTTTCCGAGTAGGTTCTTTTATCTGGTTTTTTCCGATTTCAAAATATTTTGCCACTTCCTCTTGAATAAGATCAAGGGAGACGGGACGCTTACGGTTTGTCATCATATCTTCGAGTATTTCCTTTACGTCATTAACTTCGAACTGGTGGGCATTGATTTTTCTATATGACGAAAATGCAAGAATTTTTATGAGAGAACCTTCAAGCTGCCGAATATTGTCATCAAAATTTTCTGCGATGAATTCAAGGACTTCAGGTTTTAAAGTGATATTTTCTTCGTCACACTTCTGGCGCAGGATCGCAACTCGGGTTTCATAGTTGGGACGCTTTATGTCAGCAAGAAGTCCCCATTCAAATCTGGAGATAAGTCTGTCCTGCAACTTTTTGATTTCTTTGGGGGGACGGTCACTTGTAAGAATGATCTGCTTTTTGGCATTATAAAGGGTATTAAATGTGTGGAAGAATTCCTCTTGGCTTCCCTCCTTTCCGGCAAGAAACTGGATGTCATCGATCATAAGGATATCATAAGTTCGGAATTTTTTTCTGAAATTAACAGTAGTATTTGTCTGGATTGCCGAGATCATTTTGTTTGTGAAGTCTTCAGTAGGAGTATACAGAACGCGTTTGTTGATCTTATTTTGAATTAAGTAATTACCAACTGCCTGCATGAGGTGGGTTTTGCCAAGCCCGACTCCTCCGTAAATAAACAGAGGATTGTATATTTTGCCGGGTTTATCAGCAACAGCCTGAGCGGCAGATATGGCGAAATGGTTATTGTTCCCGACGACAAACCTTTCAAAGGTATATCTGGGATTAAGTCCGTTATCTCTTGATATATCAATAATAGACTTTTTCGAAAAAGAGTAATTACTTGGAGCTTCTGAAGCAGAACCGATGAAATCAACTGTGATTTTTTCCGCAGTGAGATTATATACGATCTCCTCGATGAAAGACTTATAATGTTGGTCAAGCCAATCTGCAAAGAATTTGGTAGGGGCTTTTACCGTGAGAGTCTTGTCTACAAAACTGAACTCTTTTGTTTTATCAAACCAGGTAGAATAGGTTTGAGGTTCTACTTGAACTTTTATCTCATCTAGAATCTGTTTCCACAATCCTAATGATCCAGCCATAGACAGTTATCAACCTTTTATATTACTGAATATCAGGGAGATACGAAAGCCACCTAAATGTTATCCACAGAATTATCAACAATTTACAAACAGTTGTAATTAGCCATTATTCAGGAGGATACAAGAAAAAAGAACATCTGACGGTTTCGGTTATCCACACTTTAGTGTGTTTCGAACCCTGAAATTTTTTCCAAAAAAGGCGGTTTTAAATAACTCCTGTCAACAAAAAGTTCTTTATCAACAAATATTACGCCATCTCGTTAAGTCATTCTTTAAATTTCAACATAAATTAATGGAGAGTAATTTCAAATTATTCAATAATTTATACATCTCTCAGAGAGAGCGTAAAACTTGACATTAGTAAGACGCATAAAGCAGATTAGCATAAGAAAAATATTAATAATTTTTAAATAAAATGAGCAACAAAAAAAGCTGGCATATACTAATTACGAGCAATTCTGCGACAGGAGTGAAGGAATTTCATATATCCAAACCATTGATACTTTTCCTCGCAATTTTTGTATTTGTTTTTGTTCTAACCACCGGAGTGATCACTTATTTTTTTGTTACAAGCGAAGTTGACAAACACCAGCTACGGGACCTCCAGGCACATAATATTAAACTCAAAAACGAGATGACAAGAATAAATTCCTTGCTCGATACTATGCAATTTGAGCTGGAGAATGTTCAGGATAGAGATAAAGAAATAAGAGAGCTCGAGGGGTTGCGTCGTATTGATGATGACATTCGGCAGATGGGTGTTGGCGGTATTCAATATTTTGACTCGACCTTTTTCTCCTTGGATCGGGAGCTCTTTGACATTCACAATAATGTTCTGAAAAAGATAGATGTTTTCTCACGACAAATGGAATTTGAAAAATCCAGCTTTGCTGAAATCTCAAAATATCTTACAGTAAAAAATATAATCTATAACCACACACCCTCGATCAAACCAACCAATGGGCGGATTACAGAAGGATATGGATACCGGGTACATCCAATCTATAAAGTAAGACAATTTCATCACGGGGTTGACATTGCGAACAAAGAGGGTTCTGTAATCTACGCAGCGGCGGACGGGAAAGTTGTCGATAAAGGATATCATAAAGATTACGGATACTATTTACTGATCGATCACGGTTATGGTTATAAAACATTCTATGGACATTTCAGGAAGAGATTTGTGGACATTGGGCAGGAAGTAACAAAATATCAAATAATCGGAGAAATGGGTTCAACCGGCACATCAACAGGATCTCATCTTCATTACGAAGTGCGATTCTATGGCAAGAGTACCAACCCGATAAATTATTTCAACAAAAAGAAGTCTACGATATACGTAGATAAAAGATATCTTTCATAACGATTTTATCGTATCTTGAAAAAAGCATTTATTTTCTGTAATAATAATTATATTGATTTTGCAATAGACTTTCCTGTGGATGGCAAGATCATAGCAGCGGATGGCGGAGCAAATTTCCTACTTAACCGTAATATAACACCCGATGTTCTCATAGGAGATTTTGACTCTATTTCAGATAGTTCTCTGGAAGAACTAAGGGATAAAGCAGAAATATTGCAGTTCCCCAAAGAAAAGGATAAAACCGATAGTGAGCTCGCACTGGATTATTGTATTAATGAACACTTTGATTCAGCAACAATGGTCAATGCGGTGAACGGACGGCTGGAGCATTCACTGGCAAATATTTTCTTAATAGAAAATTTTGTGAAGAAAGGGCTTTCGATTTATTTTATTAATAAGGAAAATGAAGTATTTGTTCTTTGTGGACCGGACGAGATAGAGTTGAACAGCAAAAAAGGTGCAGAAATTTCTTTGATCTCTCTTACGGAGCAGACGAAAATGGAATTCATTAGAGGTTTTAAATATCCTTTGCAAAACGAGATCTTGTTTAGGAAGCACACACGCGGGATTAGTAATATAGCAGAACAAGAGAAGCTTTCTGTCAAGATTTCAACGGGAATTTTATTAATAATAAGAGGAAGATAAATGGCAGAAATAAAGTTTGAAAAAGCACTGGAGAGACTTCAGGAAATTGTAGAAACACTAGAAGGTGGAAATATTGATATTGAAAAATCTCTTGAATATTACGAGGAAGGTATCAATCTGATAAAGCAATGTTCCTCGAAACTGAAGAAGATCGAGAATAAGATCGCGTTGCTTAATGAGATAGACGAGGACGAGGAAGCACAAGATGAATAAGGCGTGTTGTATAGGAGAAATCCAATGACCAAAATGATGCGACTGAAAAAGGACGTAAAAGAAAAACGAGAATTGGTCAACATTGTTATAGATCGGTTTTTACCAAGGAAGGATGAATACCCTAAGATAATTCACAAAGCGATGCGCTATACCCTTTTTGCAGGCGGTAAGCGGATCAGACCATATTTGACCATCACGACATACCAGCTCTTCGGACACATGGATAAAAAGATATTGCCCCTTGCGGCTGCAATTGAGCTGATTCATACTTATTCACTTATTCATGATGACCTCCCCGATATTGACGATGACGATTTGCGCAGAGGAAAACCATCAAACCATGTGGAATTCGGAGAAGATATTGCGCTCCTTGCAGGAGACGCACTGATCATGGAAGCCTTTCGGCTGATGCTCCGGCTCGATGTAAAACCGAGGTTCAAAACCCAAATAATCTCAGAATTTACAGAGATAACCGGCAGCAAGGGGTTGATCGCCGGGCAAGTTGTGGATATTCTTAGCGAAGGGGAAAAAGTAAACGTAGAAACTCTCGATTACATACACAAGAACAAAACCGCCAAACTGATCTGCATGGCTATTAGATTTGGTGCTATTATGGGAGAGGCAAGCGAAGATGATATTATTCGCATTACTGAATTTGGAGAAACTCTCGGGCTACTTTTTCAAATAGTGGACGATATCCTCGACGTAGAAGGAACTACCAAGAAGATGGGTAAGAAATCCGGCAAGGACGTAAAGGTCGGAAAAGCAACTTATCCAAAGGTTTACGGACTGGCGAAAGCAAAGGAAAAACGCGATGAGCTTATGCTCAAGGCGCAGAATATAATTTCTTTTTACGGGCCAAAAGCGGAGTTCCTGAAAAAGATCTGTATTTATATTGCAACTCGTGAATTTTGATGATCAATATAAAATTCAGGAAACTCACACAAACAGCACATATACCACAAAAAATGACCGAGCATTCCTCGGGCTTTGATCTCTATGCTGATGTTGATGAGCTAATAGTACAGCCCAAGGATGTGGCATTTATCTCAACAGGCATTTCGCTGGAGATTCCACAGGGTTATGAAGCACAAGTTCGTCCCCGAAGCGGATTAGCGGTCAAACACAAGATCGGGGTGCTGAATTCACCCGGCACAATTGATGCAGATTATCGCGGAGAAGTAAAGGTGATACTGTTCAATTTTGGAAATGAGTCCTTTGTTGTCACGAGGAACATGCGGATTGCCCAAATGGTGTTTGCAAAAGTAGAGCATGCGGAATTAGAGGAAAGCACTTCTTTAGAAGAGACAGAACGAAACGATGGCGGATTTGGTCACACAGGATAATCAAAAATGCCGGAAACCACACTGGATGACCTGCAATATGAAGACCTTCGCCTACGCCAGAATAAACGAGGTTACCGAAGCACAGAAGATTCGCTGATCCTCTTATATACGATCATAAAAAGAGTGGGATTTGACTACAAAGGAAATGCCTTCGAATTTGGAACAGGTTCGGGTATTATCTCATTACTGCTCGCAGCAAAACTGAAAAACATAACCATAACAACAATAGAGATACAGGAGTCCCTCTTTAGACTTGCAAAAGAGAATATCATCCATGCTGGACTGAAAGAGAGAATAGCCCTCATCAAAATAGACGGCAGAAAGATCAAAGAATACTTTAATCCACAAAAATTCGATTGCTGCTTCTCGAATCCGCCCTTTTTCCTGAAAGGGTCAGGAAGACCCAGTCCTTCCAAAGAAAAGCTTCATGCCCGTTACGAAATGCTCTGCACCATGGGTGATGTGCTGGATGCCTTTGAATATATGCTTAAGTTTCGGGGGTTAGGTTTTCTGATTTATCCTGTAGAGAGACTCGAAGAATTTCTGCAAAAGGTGAATTCGCTTAAACATATGAAACTCTCAAGAATTCAGTTTTTCAAAGATATAAAAAATCCCAGCGGAACATGGAAATCTTCACAAAATGAATCAGATTTATCTAAATGGGCGCAAAAGAGCAAATTATTTGTAGCGGAGATTAAAAAGCACTCATGAAAGTTTTTTTCACTCTTTTCAGAAAACTCTATTCTGACCTTATCGGGCACCTTATCATTATCTGGTTCCTGATCCTGCTTACCGCGCTTGTGCTTCTTGCAATGTTCTATGCGGAAGAATATTTTGAGAAAGTGCTACACGAAGAGGTGGTGAAAACCTCAATAATTGTGTATATCAATCCTCAAGCACAGACAGAGGATGTGATGATGAGCATTTTGTCTTATCCGACCATTGAGAATCACAAGCTTATTACAAGCATGGAAACCATCAATGAACTGCAGAGAACCTATGGTTTGACAACCCTTCCCCAGTGGGTCAACCTGGAGAAAATCCCGGATTTTGTACAAGCAAATCTTAGCCCACCGGAATTTTCGCTGAAAAAATTCACCGCGATGATAGATTCGCTCTCGGCAGACGAGAGGATACAGCAGATTGATTATAACACCGTGGAAGTCGCGCGGCTAGGGACGATCAATTCACTTTTCACGAGGTTCAAATGGGCGCCGCAAATACTCGTTTTGATACTTTTCAGCTTTGTACTATTCCTCGTCAGACGCCTCATGCGAAGCAGGCAGAAAGAAAAGTGGAAACTCTGGAAAAGCATGAATATCAGACCGATTTTCAAAGTGCCCCATCTTATTCTGGAATTTCTGATCACAATAGGGGTGGTTGGATGTATATTCGAAGTGCTCATTCTACTTTTCGGAGATGACATACTGCTCCTGCTCAACATCAATATTCTGCAGTTCAATGACGGCTGGCGTTCTGTGTGTGTGCTGCTTGGACTTTATATGTTGATTTCACTCATAAACCTCATGTTCAAGGATAAAGAAAAAACAAGGGTGGTTTTTAAAAAAAGTGGAAAAATATAAACAACAGATCCCAAATGCACTCACGGTTTTCAGGATTATCCTGATACCGGTCTTTATATATTTTGCACTCAACGACTACTTTTTTCTCACACTTGTCGTATTTGTTGTTGCAGCGCTGACAGATACTTTTGACGGCGTGATAGCGCGGAAATTCGGATATGTATCAAATTTCGGGAAAATTGTCGATCCGCTTGCAGATAAACTGCTGGTTGCTTCGGCGCTTGTAATTTTTTCATACTGGGGAATTCTTTTCTGGTGGCTTACTGCAATTATTTTATTGCGGGAAGTATGTATGACGATTTATCGTGAGTTGTTGAAGAAGAGGGGCATCTTCCTCGCTGCGAACAGATACGGCAAAATTAAAACCACTACGCAAATGGTTACCATCATTGCAACCCTTGCGTATAGAGCGATCCTGCCGGGGGTCGCAATCATTGACACCATTCTTATCATTATGTATTTTTTGATTGCGGCATTAGCCTGGATGTCAGCGATTATCTATATATATCAAGTTCGGAAGGAGCGGCATGGGACGTAAGTGTATTCTTTTATTCGCAGCGTGCGCAGTATTGTTCGTCGCAGGTTGTGATAATGGACCATCTGCGCGAAAGAGCAGCACAGACCACAAGAAGCCGATTTCGTGGGGACAATCTCACCGCATCTTCACGTATGCAGATAACAAGGCGTGGGATTACGGGCAGCTTGAGATAAAGAAATCCATCGAAAGGCAGTTTTTCACAACAAAGAATGAAGTGCTTTTTACGGTGGAGAGACACGATATTTCAAACATCCACACCTATTATAAATTTGCAAACCTCCTATTTTTATGTGATGTAAGCTCGAAGCAACCAGTTTCCGAATATGTGAAAGATATCATCCCGGAACAGGCAGCGACGATCGGAGACTCACTTCCTGCAACTATGGTAGCAGCAAAAGATTTATGGGCGCGGGACCAACGTGTTATCTTTATCTTGGGAAAAGACCTCGAACAATTGCTTCTCTACACTTTTGAAAATCTGAACCTCATTTTTGATATTTATAAAGGGGGTGAGTTTGAGCGGATCGAGGAGGTTGTTTATAAACCCGGATTAAATGAAGAGGAGATCACATACGAGAAAGAACATTATCCTTGGTATATGGAGCTGCCCTCTCAATACAGAGTCTTCCGAAGAGACGACACCCACAATTTCGTATCATATCTCTGCCGTGTGAAAAAATATCCCGATCGTTTCCTTAGCGTGTATTGGGAGCCCATGGAAGAGAATAATGTCTCAAAAGAATGGCTCTTTCAAAAACGGCTTGAGATCGGAGAAAAATATTATAACGGCGACACGCTTTTAGTAGAAGATGTACGTCAGGAGAATGCAGAATTTCTTGGCTATAACGCATATAAATTATCCGGCAGATGGCAGAATATGACAAACTTCACAGGAGGCACTTTTGCATGTTGGGGCTTCTATAATGAGCAGCAGAAAATGGCATATATGATAGATAACGCAGTGTATTTTCCGGAAGGCGAAAAGTTGCGCGCATTAATAGCGCTGGAAATTGTAAGCAGTACTTTTGAAACGATAGATAAAAAATAAACCCACAGGAGGGCACCATGAGAAAACACATTCTTGTTTCAATTGCAAGTGTGATAGCACTGTGCATATTTATCCTGCCTTTGGAGGCACAGGAAATTAAGATCAACGAAATTCTCTATGATCCATCGGGTGGAGATATAGGGAATGAATGGATTGAACTCTACAACACTGGCACAGAACCGGTTCAGCTAGAGGGATGGAAAATACAGAAAGCCGGCACCAACTTCGAAGAATGCTTTACATTTCCCGAGTATAGTATTTATCCCGCAGAATATCTATTGGTTGGAGAATCCCAGGTCCCAAATGCAGACCTTATCGGAGTACTGGCTTTTCAAAACGGAGGAACTGCAACAGACGGTGTGCGTATAATTTCTACAGCAGGAGATACTATCGATACTATTCTGTATGACTCACCCAATTCTAATAATTTGCCGAGCGATGCACACAACCCGGGAATTTTCTTTGCGGTCGATGCATCTTCAGGACATTCACTCATCCGATATCCGAATGGTCATGATACCGATAATTGCGAGGAGGATTTCTTTGAATGCGAATACCCAACACCCGGCGCACCAAATGTGATGCCGCAAGATGTTGTTTTGCAGAATGTAACTATCCAACCGCCTCATCCGGACAGCACGGACATAATCGTTCTCCAATTTTCTGCATATAATAATTCAGACATTTCAATCCCTGCAGATAGCTGTTCCTATAAAATATTTGTATCAGGAGAACTCGTTTCAGAAGAGAATATTGAAGTAGAGATTCCCAGTCACGGAACGCACGAACTCAATATTGAGCTTGGAATATTTGAAAACGGACTGTGTGAATATTATGTAGAACTGATCCTTTTTACTGATACGACGCTCTTAAATAATTCATATGAGTCTTCATTTCTTGTGGGAGAATCACCGATCATCATCAACGAGATAATGTATATGCCCGGCACCCCGAACGTTGAGTGGATAGAACTGTTCAATAATTCAGAAAACACGTTTTCCGTTCTGAACTGGCATATCAGAGATGCAACTTCTGGATGGAATACGGTTATCACACAGAAAAGCATTACGCCCTTTTCTTATATTGTAATAACGGATGATACAACTGCCGTTAAAGATTATTACGAATATGATATTATACTTATCCAAACAAACGATTGGGCTTCTTTGAATAATACAACGCCGGATGAAGTCCATATCTCTGATAAATATTACACGAAACTGGATTCAATGAGCTATAACCCCGAGGACTTTTCCTGCCCCCACAACTATTCGCTGGAGCGAATCGACCCTTATGAAAATATTCCAAACAATTGGGGTGTTTCTGTGGATAGTCTTGGCGCTACGCCAGGCAAAGTGAACAGCATCACCCCAAAAGAATATGATATTGCTGTTGTATCTCTCTCAAAAGTTAGTGAGGGTGAAACCCTCGAACTGCACGCAGTCTGCAAAAACATCGGATTCAATCCCATCGAAGACGCAGAATATATTTTCTTTGATGACATAAATTGGAATGCTCAGTATGATGAGGGTGAAGGGCTGGTAACCGGTTATTTCGACATTTCAACAGGAGATTCTGCAAGTTTTTCCTATTCCTTCATTCCGGAAATGGGTTATTACAGATATGGTTTTTATGTGAAGGACATGCAGGACATGGATCTCTTAAACAATCAAATACTGACGACTCATAATACAGCCAGCTCGCATCCTATCTGTATAAATGAGATACAGGCATCACCATCCGATGAACAGCCCGAATGGATCGAGCTTTTCAATATTTTCGATCATGCACTCGATATTTCAGGATGGACACTTGCGGATAAGAGTGACACGCTCATTTTACAGCCAGCAAAAAGCATGATAGCACAAAGCGACTATATTGTGATACTTCCGGAAGCAACTGATTCACTGGCGCTAAAAACACACTTTGCATATCTCGACACCCTTACTCATTTTGTTTTTGCATGGGAACTTCCCTCTCTGAATAATGACGAGGATATACTTGTGCTCCGGGACGAAAACGGCTGCCTGATCGACAGTATTAATTACTTCAGCGAGTGGAAAGAGATCGAGGACAATTCTCTCGAGCGCATCAATCCGCATCTTGCTACAGAGAATTCCGATAATTGGGATAGCTCTGTGAGCAGTTTGGGAGCGACACCCGGCAAGCAGAACAGTATTTATGTCGAGCACATTATTCCTGAGGTTGAGCTGACCGTCACACCCAACCCGCTTTCATACAGAGAGAAAAAATCTGTGCTCATCGAATACAACCTGCCTGAGCCGATCTCAAAGATAAACATCCGCATTTTTGACATGAAAGGAAGAATGTTGCGCTGGCTCACAGACCAGCAATGGGTAGGGTCGCAGGGCACGGTAATCTGGGACTGCAAGAATGAAAACGGAAACGTTGTTCCCATTGGAATTTATATCGTGCATCTTGAAGGTGGAGGAAAACAGAGCGGAAAGATATATGAAAAGACAACCACGATGGTCATAGGAGAAAAATGAGAACTTTGATATATTTCTTAGTAATGTTATTAATTGCTGGTTGTGCAATGATCACTAAGGGACCAGTTCAGGAAGTGGAATTTACAAGCAATACAGATAGCGTGAACGTGTATGTAAATGGAAAAGATATTGGCTATACACCGACATCTATCAAGCTATGGAAGTTAAAAAAGAATTCAGCAATGTTCTATATGCCAGATGGACAGGAGCATGACTACCAGCTCAAAACACATCTGAATTCGGCAATCCTCAACAATGGTTTGCTGGTGTTTTTAAACCCGATTCTCGGAGGTATTGGATTTGGCGTAGATTGGATTATGGGATCCGGGCGATCATTTGATGAAAGGACATTTCGATTTAAACACCTTAAAACAGGAAAACCGATCACGCTGGATATTCGGGCAAAGATATATGAACCGGAGAATTATTCACTCATATTTATAGGAGGAGGTTTGTTGCTCATTTCCGAGGACGAAGAAAATCAATACCCGGAAAAACAAATACTGATTCCAGAATTAACTCTTGAAACGATAAGATCATTTCGCGATAGATATCATTTGGGAGTTGGATTTAATTTGCATTATATTGATAGATATAAGGCTGAAGAAACAAAGGTTTTAAACAATGTTTTTCAACTATGTATATATGCTATTTTTAAGTATTCTCCCTTGGCTATTAATGATGATTTCCGCCCTTATTTTATTAACGAATTAGGCACAGGAGGATCCTGGGGAAAAGATAACGGGAAATCTACAGCGAATATGACAATTATTTATCTTGGTGGTGGATGGGGCCTTGACTATAAAGAAAAATTATATACAGAAATGATCATGCAATTTAGGATGTTTGACTTCATTTGGGGTGAGGGTATTGGCTTGGAAAATATACGGTTCATGCTTCGTGTCGGCTATCGGATAAATCTGTAAAAGCTAAAATGCATATATCGAAAAATATATAAAGAAAGTTTGATGAAAAAGATAATTGTATGGTTACTGATCATTGTGGCGTGTTCATTTTTGTTGGGATGTTCGGACTTTTTCTCGTCTTCGGGAAACGATGATGAGAATACGATAGTATGGACAAAGCATCAGTCCCCGATCTATATCGAAGGATGTTATGTCGTACCCGAGGGAAAAACCCTTATGATCCAACCCGGCGTTGAGGTGCGGTTCAAAGCAGCTAGATATGGAAATAATTATAATGACCTTGAAAGAGGCATGTTGCACGTAAAGGGTACGATCATAGCACGAGGAACAAAAAACGATTCCATAGTTTTTACAAGAGGTGGCGATGAGTATGAGTGGACTATAATCTGCATTGACAGTACCTCCACCGATAAAAATATATTTCAGTATTGTAAAATGCTTCATTCAGGAACGCTTGAAGATTTTTATAGATGTTGTAACCATGTGGGATATGGACATTGTGACTGCGGAGCAGTTTTTTTTTACAAGTCGACCGGAACGGTTAAAGATTGTTATTTTTATAATAACGGGAGCGGTATTTTTTGTTATAGGAGCGAAGGGGTGTCGATTAAAAACAGCCGTTTTGTAGATAATGGAGTTGATGTTTTTTGTGTAGGAAATACGACAGCCGAGATAGTGGATAATACTTGCTTAAATCATCTTGCCGGTTTCTATACACCCTATAGTGCTATCTGGTCAGAAAAATCTGATGTACGTATAAGACACAATAGTTTTGAAGGATACTACTATACCCTCTATTGCACAGAAATGAACGATATCCTGATAGAGGAAAATACCTTCGGCTTAAACGCTATTGGAATATATATTATAGAGAGCCAGAATGGAGAAATAAAAAGCAATTTTATGAATCAGGGTTATGTGGCAATTTATTACTATAGAACGAGTATAAATATTAACAATAACTTTTTCCTAAACCACCAAGCGGGGATTGGTTGTGACGAAGAATCAAATCCTATCATTTCCAACAATACAATTGTACTTTTGGAAGATAATAAGGAAGTATCATATGGAATAGGATGCGCTGAAGGGGCTAGCCCCATTATATATAACACCATTGTAAAAGGTTATGAGTTGAACTTGTATATTTTTGACCCCAATACCCACCCAACAATTACTTATTCTTTCATCCAATCCGACACACTGCCGGCTGGATGCATAGACGGTGGTCATAATATACTGGGAAGTACTCTCGATCCAATGTTTGTGGACGAGGAAAATAATAATTGCCAGTTGCAACCGAACTCCCCATGTATAAATGCAGGATGCAACAATGCGCCCGACTTATCCGACACAGACATTTTAGGAAATCCGAGAATATCCGGACCTGCGGTGGATATTGGCGCTTATGAATACCAGTGGGGTAAGTAAATATATTTCCTCCTCGTTCATAGGTTGGATTTATGAATGCATTAACGAGAGGATGCTTTACCTAAATACTTCCATCTCCACACAATCGCAACAAAAGAAACCAGCACCAATATTATCAAATGGAAAGCATATCCTTTTATGGACTGCAACCCTCCACCCATAACGCTCAGCTTTAAGAATCCATTAAAAAATGGTGTCGTGGGAATAGTGTATGAAAGCCACTTAATGCCAGGGGCATCGCAGAAATGGGCCAGGAATACCCGCATATTAAAAACAGGGGATAAGATGTAAACGCCATAATTTCCATGTATCGTTTCTGGCTATGGAAGAAGGATGCAACAAAGAGCGTGTAGAACAGTGCAGAGAACAAAAAGAGCAAGCTCATAACAGCCAAAGCAAACAAGTTGCCCGTTATCGGGATTTCAAAAGCGTGAAAAATTACCGCAACAAAGAAAAGGAAATAGGCAACATACAAAAGTACGTAAAACCCGCTCTTGCCGGAAAGCATTTGAAACAGGTTATTTTTTAACGCAGCAAAGAGTTTAGAGAATTTGTTCTGTTAATATTATAATCAAACCAGAAAGTTAACATCCAGACTTGTATTTTTGAGCTTCTGGGGCTATATGTATTCCTAATAAAGAGGTGTGCCATTTTCTTGACAGCATATTTAGAGAGTAAAAATGTTGTATTCTTTTGACGCGGGGTGGAGCAGTTTGGTAGCTCGTCAGGCTCATAACCTGAAGGTCGTAGGTTCAAATCCTGCCCCCGCTACCATTTTTTTGAATTCGCGGCGATGTAGCTCAGCTGGTTAGAGCATCGGAATCATAATCCGAGTGTCCGGGGTTCAAGTCCCTGCATCGCTACCATTTTTTTGCTGCCGTTAAGGCAGTTTTTTATTCAATGCGCGCCAGTAGCTCAGCAGGATAGAGCAACAGCCTTCTAAGCTGTGGGTCAGAGGTTCGAATCCTCTCTGGCGTGCCATTTTTTACCCATATCAAATTGCTTATTTTATATCTTGACCACTCCAGCTTTTATTTTCCTATTTGTCCTATGTTCACAAAGATAATTTCTTTTTCAATTTTAGGAATCGATGCCATCCCTATTGACGTGGAAGTTGATACAAAACACACCTCGATGCCCTATTTCACAATGGTCGGCCTGCCGACGAATTCGGTCAAAGAAAGTAAAGACAGGGTCACTGCTGCAATAAAAAATAATGGGTACAAAAAGCCGCCACGTGCATATACTGTGAATCTTGCACCCGCAGATGTGAAAAAGGAAGGTGTGGGATTTGATCTTCCTATTGCTATAGGCATGCTCTCTTCGCTTAAACAAATTTATCCGATCATTCTTGAAACTGTCGGCATGGTTGGAGAGCTTTCACTAAATGGCGAAGTCCATCCGGTAACGGGCATTCTACCCGTCACCATCGCTGCAAAAGATAAAGGGCTGGAAGGGCTGATCGTTCCTGAAGAGAATGCCAAAGAAGCCGCTGTAGTGGAAGGAATTTCAATATATCCCGTTAAAACCCTTGCAGAATGCATTGCCTTTGTAGAAGGGCGCGAAGCCATAGAACCATTGAGTATTGATATTTCTACAATTTTTGAAAATGAGCGCAGAGAGACTATTGATATCTTCGATGTGAAAGGACAATATAATGTAAAGCGAGCACTTGAAGTTGCTGCTGCCGGAAGCCATAATATTCTTATGATAGGACCTCCGGGCTCCGGCAAGACAATGCTTGCACGCAGGATTCCAACGATTCTACCCCTACTCACCTTGGAAGAGGCGCTGACCACCACAAAGATCCATTCTGTTGCAGGAAAAACAGCTCACGAGCGCTCACTGATAGCCACGAGACCTTTTCGTGCCCCGCACCATACAATAAGCGATGTTGCGCTCATCGGAGGAGGTAGTTACCCGAAGCCGGGCGAAGTATCTCTCGCACATAACGGCGTACTTTTTTTGGACGAGCTGCCGGAATTTAAAAAATCCGTATTAGAAGTACTCAGGCAACCACTTGAGGATGGCATTGTCACGATTTCAAGAGCTGTCCAATCGCTTACATTCCCTGCCAATTTCATGCTCGTCGCATCAATGAACCCCTGCCCCTGCGGTTATTTCGGAAGCAATGTAGAAGGGCATACATGTACCTGTTCGCCCACCATTATACAAAAGTATGTTTCAAGGATATCGGGACCTCTTCTGGACCGTATTGATATTCATGTTGAAGTACCAGCAGTGAAATATGACGAACTCTCAAGAGATCCGAAGGGTGAAAGATCAGAGGTCATACAGGAAAGGGTGAATGCTGCGCGGAATGCTCAACACCAGCGCTTTGCAGGCTCAAGAACGACCTACTCTAATGCGGACATGGAATCAAAACAGATACGGGAATTCTGCAGGATAGACGAGGAGGGCAAAAAGCTCATGAAGATCGCTATTGAAAAACTAGGGCTTTCAGCACGGGCTTATGACCGCATACTAAAAGTTTCCCGGACTATTGCAGACCTTGAAAAAAGTGAACAAATTACTCCTGCTCATATAAGCGAAGCAATTCAATACCGCAGCTTGGATAGGAAGTACTGGGTATAAATGAGTTCAACGGAGATCATTCAGAAATTCGATTGGAAGCTGATGATCATACTTCTGCTTCTTCTGGTTTTCGGAGAACTTGCATTGTATAGTGCTTCAGTGCAGAAGGTTGGAGAGGAAATAATTGTAAGCGACTTTTATATCAAACAGCTTGTATGGATAATAATGGGCCTTGCCGTTTTTTTTACCATATTATATATCCCAGATGTCATATTAGACCTGCTTATCGTACCATACAATATACTGATCTTTCTGATGCTGATCCTTGTGCTGATACTTCCGTCCATTAAGGGTGTACATCGCTGGATAAGTCTCGGAAGCGTGCATATTCAGCCATCCGAATTTGCAAAGATTGGGGTAATTTTCCTTCTTGCGAAGGTTTTTTCAATCAAATATATACCCACTTCAAAAATTGTGCTCTTTGGCTTCCTTATCGCCACACTTCCTGCATTACTTGTGTTAATACAGCCAGATCTCGGAAGTACGCTGGTCTTTTTTGCGATCTTATTCCCAATGATGTATTTTGCAGGTGTCTCTTTTTTTACTTTATTTATTATTGTTACACCACTCATAAGTATTCTTGTGGGTTTCAATATAACGTATTGGATAATCTTTGATATATTTCTTCTCCTTGTATTGATTTTTCGAAAAGTATCATTGCTTCCTGCGGGAGCTATTCTGGTAGGAAATGCTTTCATCTCATTAGTAACCCCGTTCATGTGGTGGAGCATGCATGACTATCAGAGAAATCGTATCCTTGCATTCATCAACCCTAAATTCGATGTGCTTGGAAGCGGGTATCAGATCATTCAATCAAAGATCGCTGTTGGTTCCGGTGGTATTTTCGGCAAAGGTTTTTTGCAGGGAACTCAAAAGAACTTGAATTTTTTGCCGGAACAGCAAACTGATTTTATTTTCTCTGTGATAGGAGAAGAACTCGGTTTCGTTGGATGTTTTATCCTGATGCTCCTTTTTGGGGCGCTTATATGGCGCATTGTCATAATCCTAAGAAAAATCAGAATCGACAGGCAAAGACTTATCATTGTAGGCATTCTTGCCTATTTTATATTTCAGATAGTCGTCAATATCGGCATGAACATCGGGATCATTCCTGTCGTAGGAATTCCCCTTCCGTTTGTCAGTTATGGAGGGAGCAGCCTGCTTCTTAATCTTGCTTCAATGGGACTTATTTTTAAATATGCCAGGGAGCGCAGTTTTGTGTGATGAAAATTGGTTAAAATTTTTCTTGCATGATTTTTTACACTCACAGCAAAATGTATAACTTATGAAAATTAAAGAATTATTTAATGAAGCCCTTCGAGAACACAAGAAGGTTATCAACGGGATAGAAGCTTTTTATCCGGCTATTGAAGCAATTGCATCACAAATGTCCGAAACCCTTGGAAGGGGCAATAAGATCATGCTGTGCGGAAATGGCGGGAGCGCTGCGGACGCACAACATATTGCCACCGAGTTCGTTGTTAGGTTTCGAGGTGATTTCAACAGAAGGTCTTTGCCGGCAATTGCGCTTACTACCGACTCATCGCTGCTCACTGCATGTGCAAATGATTATGGTTTTGATGAGGTTTTTAAACGCCAGGTTGAAGGACTCGGAAATGAAGGTGATCTTTTGATTGGAATAAGCACCAGCGGCAACTCTCCGAATGTGTACAAAGCATTGGAATATGCGAACGAGCAGAACATCCAGACGATTTTACTGGCAGGGAGGGATGGCGGCAAGATCGCCGAAATTGCAAAATATTCAGTTATAATTCCCCATAAGGATACAGCCCGAATTCAGGAAGCTCATATTACGGTAGGACATATCCTCTGCAGGCTTACTGAAGAACTGATTTTTCAAATAAACCCATAGATAGGAGATGAAATGGCGAAGAAAAAGGAAACTGTTGAGAAATATCTCTATGACGCAAAAAAATTCTGTGTGCCCGTTACTAAGATCGGCAGCCTGGAGAGCATTCAGTTTGTAATCGATGACTTTGTTGAAAAGAAAGTGACGTTCTGCGTTGATGGCAGCGATGACCGCTGGGAAGTCTGGCGCATCGAAGAAGAAGGAGATTCTGATAAGATCAAGAAAAAAGATTTTCCGAGAAAGCCAAAATTTTTATATATTAATGGCGGTAAGCTCGATTATGTTTTGAAAAAATAATGAAGGAGAATATATGTCTCTAATAGATGGAATTTTTGCTCGTGAGATATTAGATTCTCGTGGGAATCCTACAGTTGAAGTTGATGTTATGCTCGAATCCGGTTACTGGGGACGAGCTGCTGTTCCCTCAGGCGCCTCGACAGGTGAGTATGAAGCAGTGGAACTTCGAGATGAAAATGATGAACGATATAATGGAAAAGGTGTACTGACGGCAGTTAAAAATATAAATGAAATAATTGCACCTGAAATACTGGGTATCGAAAGCGAACGGCAGGTTGAAATAGATGCCATAATGTGTGATATGGCCGGATCGCCGAATAAAGAAAAGCTCGGTGCGAATGCGGTTCTTGGTGTTTCTATGGCTGTGGCTCGCGCAACTGCGCTGGAGCTAGAGCTTCCGCTTTATCGATATTTGGGCGGCACAAATGCAAAAACATTACCCGTTCCCATGCTGAATGTGCTCAATGGTGGAAAGCATGCTGATAATAATGTTGATGTTCAGGAATTCATGATCATGCCGTTGGGAGCTGAAAAATTTTCTCAAGCGCTGCAAATGGCTACCGAAACCTTTCATGCTTTGAAAATGATTTTGAAAAATGGTGGATACAGTACTGCGGTTGGTGACGAAGGTGGATTTGCGCCCAATCTTGGGTCCAACGAAGAAGCAATTAAATTTATTCTGAGAGCGATTGAAACAGCCGGATATCGTCCGGGTGAAGATATTTCTATTGCATTAGATTCTGCAGCATCATCATTTTTCCAATCCGGGAAATATGTTTTCAATACAGGCAAAACCGAGAAGCTCTCAAGCGCCGATCTCGTGGGCATATACAAAGAGTGGATAAGAAAATATCCTATCGTTTCTCTGGAAGACGGGCTTGACGAAAATGATTGGAAAGGCTGGAAGCTCCTTACTGACGAACTTGGCGAAAAAATTCAAATTGTCGGCGACGATATTTTTGTAACAAATATCAGACTGCTGGACAGGGGCATCAAAGAAGGTGTTGCGAATTCAATACTTATTAAACTGAACCAGATCGGCACGGTGACAGAAACACTTGATACTGTCGAACGGGCAAAGAATGCAAGCTATACTTGTGTTGTATCTCACCGCTCAGGAGAAACCTGTGACACATTCATTGCAGACCTCGCCGTAGCAGTGAACAATGGGCAGATCAAGACCGGCTCAACATCCCGCTCTGAACGTATTGCTAAGTATAATCAGCTTTTACGAATAGAAGAAGAGCTGGGCAAGACTGCGCGATTTCCAGGAAAAAATCTCTTTAATAAAATAAAATAAAAAACATCATGGTTGCCCGAAGAAGGAAAAAATCTACCGGATGGCGGAGCAATGTAAAAATTTTTCTGATCCTTCTCCTTCTCGGGCTTGTGTGGTTCCTATTTTTTTATAAATATAGTGTCATCAAAATTTTGCGAACGAGCTTTCTCCTGAACCAGAAAACTGAGAACATCGAGAGACTTGCACATGAGCGCGAAGTTCTGGAAGAAGAAAAAATGAACCTCGAGAAGCAGGACCCTAAAACAATTGAGAAAAAAGCCCGTGAATTGGGTCTTGCAAAAGAAGGTGAAACCATAATCCGTATCAAAAAAGCGAATGAAAACGAAGAAGACAATTAAAGGAAAGTTGCTTACTGCGATTTCACCCGAAAGGGTTTTATTTCTTGATCCCGGATATCTTGTTATTTCTGAAGATGGCAACATAGAAGATGTCTGCAAAGAAATCCCTACAGGCGGAGAGCAGGATCCAGAATATTATGATCTTTCCGACAAGTTGATATGCCCCGGCTTTGTTGACATTCATAATCATCTTCCACAATTTACTTTAAGCGGATTATACAGGGGCAATCTTTTTGAATGGTTGAGCGACATTGTTTTCCCGGCAGAGGGACGGTTTTCATCTCCAGAAGTTGCAGAACGATTTGCAGAAAGATTCTTTCAGGAACTGCTAAGCAAAGGCACTACAACGACGAGTTCATATGTAACGAGTCATAAAGAAGCAACAGATATTGCTTTTCAGTGTGCAGAAAAATCAGGCATCAGGGCATTCCTGGGTAATGTGCTCATGAATCAAAATGCGCCGGACTATCTTATTAAAGATACACCAATTTTGTTACGGGATTCCGAAGAACTTATTGAAAAGTGGGAAGGGCATGATAATGGAAGACTGCGTTATGTGCTCACTCCCCGCTTTGCCCCATCTTGTTCCTTTGATCTTCTGCAGGGAATTGGAAAAATTGCAAAGAAACGTGGCGTGCATATCCAATCACATCTTGCAGAAAGTAAAGCAGAGATCGCAACTGTTATGGATATTTTTCCTGACCTTGAAAATTATACCGATGTGTATTTTAAAGCAGGATTGCTCACAGAAAAAACGATTGCTGCACATTGTATCTATCTTAATGAGGGAGAGATAGAAATACTCAAGAAAACAGGAACCAAGGTAAGCCATTGCCCTTCATCAAACCGATTTCTTCAAAGCGGTATTATGCCATATCGAAAGTTGGAAAAGAGCGGCATTCCCATCGGTTTGGGAACAGATGTGGGCGCCGGATACAGCTTATCAATGTTTTCTGAAATGAGGGAAGCAATCGAATCTTCAAAAACAATACATTTTCTGGATACCTCTGCCGTCTATAATCCCCTTACCTCTATTGAAGCATTCTATCTTGCTACGCTTGGCGGGGCTAAAGCACTTACTATAGAAGACGAGACAGGTAGTCTTGAACAGGGAAAAAGCGCCGATTTCTCTGTAATTGATATTGCGCAGCTTAATGTATGTAATGAGAACTTTTTTTCAAACCCCGAAGACCTAATATCAAAGCTGATCTATAGTAACGGAGAGAATTACATAGAAGAAGTTTATATAAAGGGAAAGTTGGTTTATAAAAAATAATTTTTTTCTAGAAACAACGATATATTTTCTCTGTCCCAAGTTGAACTTGAGAGCGAGCGTTACAATAAGACAAAAAGGCATTTTCTTTATTTCTTTACAAGAAACTTTGCGCAATGAACTTCCACATTATGAACTATAAAAAACATAGCAAAAGGCAATTTGGCTGATGCCGGTCTTGTCCGAAGCAAAAGCATAAATAAGGAGTCAAAATGTATACAGTATTATTTATTATATTATTGATCATTGCGGGTTTGATCATTCGCAGCGGAATCAAAAAGAAGAAAAAAGGTGTGACAATTCTCGGATTTATTATTCTTGTGCTTACACCGCTTTTCTTTTGGCTGCTGGATTTTTGGGGAGAAATGCTGTGGTTTCATAATCTTGGCTATGGGTCACGTTTCTGGGAAGTGGTCTTGTCGCAATTTTTCAGCGCTGTTGCAGGCGGAGTATTTGGAATAATATTTATTTTCCTGTTAACATTTACCTTCGGGAAAGGACAAAAGATTGTACGAATAATTGCTTGTGGGGCTGGGGTGATCATTGGCGCTAATTGGGGATATGCAAATTGGTCGGTTTTTCTGAAATATTTCAATTCAATTACCACTACGGAGGTCGATCCGATCCTTCACATAAATACCGGATTTTACCTTTTCAAGCTTCCTTTTTATGATGCCCTTTACACAATTTTGATCATTCTTTCTGTCATTTCGCTGATAGCATTGCTTTTTTCCAAGCTCTTTACCTTTGAGAAGGGTCAAGTAAAAGTAGTGAATCTCGACGGTGAAGAACTTCAACAGATAAGCTTTGGTTCTATTTATTTCAATGCAGGTATTGTAGTACTGGTGCTGGCTTTGGGTAAACTTCTGGAGCGGTTTCATCTCATGTATTCCACATGGGGAGCAGTACACGGACCCGGCTGGACAGATGTGCATTTACGCTTTCCTGCTTATACAGTTGTGATTATTCTCACGGTCATTGCTGCGCTATTTTTGATCATTCCTCAGCTGAGAACAGTACTGCAAAAAAAACTCAGCAGGGGGGATGGATTCGGTGCCCGCAGACGGCTTTCCCCCATTGTAATTCTGGCAGTGATAGTCATTGCCTTCTGGATACTGGCTCTTGAAGCCGTGCCGAGACTTTTCCAATGGCTTAGGGTCGAGCCCAATGAGATTACCATGGAAAAACCCTATATAGAGAACAATATCGAATTTACCCGCAGGGGTTTCAAGCTTGATGATGTCGAGGAGCGGGAATTCCCCGTAAGTGATGTTTTTACTCCCAACATGGTGACCGAGAATGAAAATATCTTCAAAAATATCCGGCTTTGGGACTGGAGAGCACTGGACGCCGTGTATAAGCAGTTCCAGGAAATCCGGCTTTATTATGAATTTGTTGATGTGGATATTGATCGTTATATGATTGATAATAAATATCGCCAGGTTATGGTGTCAGCTCGCGAGATGAGATTTTCCAACCTTCCGTATCAAAGCCAGACCTTTGTGAATAGAAGATTCAAATATACTCACGGATATGGTATTACTCTGACAAATGTGAGTGAGTTCACTCCCCAGGGGCTGCCCAACCTCCTCATTAAAAATATTCCCCCAACGAGCACTTATCCCGATCTGGATGTGACGGTTCCACAAATTTATTATGGCGAACTTTCTTCCGGACACGTGATCGTAAATTCCGAAGAAGAGGAATTCGATTATCCTAAAGGTGAGGAGAATGTTTATACTCGCTATTCCGGAGCTGGTGGGGTGCAGATTTCTAATTTCTGGAGGAAATTTCTGTATGGATGGAAGTTCGACGGCACACGCTTGCTGCTTTCGGGTTACCCTACTAAAAACAGCCGGATCATGTTTCACAGGCAAATAAAAGACAGGGTAAGAACTCTCGCACCGTTCCTGCAGTTCGACAACGACCCTTATATCGTACTGAGCCAGGGAAGATTATATTGGATAATCGATGCATACACGACCTCGGGATATTTTCCTTATAGTGAGCCATATCGCTCAAGCGAGATTGCGCAGCAAAGATCTGCGGCCCGTTCTCTCCAGAATCTCGTTTCCAATTCTATGAGAAATATCAACTATATCAGGAATTCCGTGAAGATAGTAATAGATGCCTATAATGGCTCAACGGATTTTTATATTTATGATGAAGAAGATCCAATCATTCAAGTATGGAGCAAGATATTCCCTGGAATGTTCAAGTCAAAGGACGAAATGCCTAAGGCAATGCAGAAACATGTGCGCTATCCTGGAAAGATGCTGCTTATCCAGGGGCTTGTCTATGCAAAATATCATATGAATGACCCTGCAGTATTTTACAACCAGGAAGATTTGTGGATCAGGGCGACCGAGAAATATTACAGCAAAGTACAAGCGGTTGAGCCCTATTACATCATGTGGGAAATTCCTGAAACAAACCAGCAGGAGTTTGTCATGATCCTTCCCTTCACGCCCAAGAAGCGGCAGGTGCTTATCGGTTGGATCGCAGGTATGTGTGATGGAGATAATTACGGGAGGTTCATCGCATATAAATTTCCCAAGGAAAAACGAGTGCTTGGCACCCAGCAGGTCGAGACAAAGATCGACCAGGATTCATACCTTTCGGGACAGCTCACACTCTGGGATCAGCGGGGATCGAATGTGATACGCGGAAATGTACTGGCAATTCCGATTGAGAATACTCTCCTTTATGTCGAGCCGATCTATCTTCAGGCGGAAACAGCCGCATATCCCGAACTTCGGCTTGTTGCGGTCATGCACGGAGATGAACTCAGCTATGCAGAAACATTTGATAAAGCGCTACAAGGACTTTTCGATAAGCAAATTGCAAACATTATCACAGAAAAGGATGTGGGAGATGTATTTACTATAGAGGAAAAGATACAGCAGGCAAGCAATGCCTTTAATAATTATATAAAATCTTTAGGCAAAAAGCGTTATAATGATGCGTCACAAGCACTACAGGATCTGGAAAATGCCCTGAAAGATCTTTCGGAACAGGGAGCATTCAGCCCTGGTTCGGAATAAATGTGTGGTAATGATATATTATTAAAGGCGAGAATGGGATATCTCGTCCTCGGATTCTTATGCCGGTAGAAGCGAAGATTCAAAATATAGGGATGTAGTTCCTGTAGAAACAGAAAATTAAGAAAACTACTATTTTGATTTCATTATGAACAGAAAGAAGGGATATAGAAAAAAGAAAGCCCCGCGGTATTGCAGGGATCCTCAGAGAGTTTATGATTGGGTGAGGTTTATTGAGCAATCTATTAATCTATTCGTGTGCTACAATCATTTTTTTGATTTCACTTACACTTTCTGCATTGAGTTTATAAAAATACACACCGTTAGGATGATCCTTTGTATCCCAGATAGATTCACCATTTCTACCCACTACCGTATCGACAATCTGACCCTTCATGTTGTAGATATCAATCTCGACCTCTTCGGATATTAGCATGCCCTTGATTGAATATTCAATACTGGCACTGTTCTGCACAGGATTAGGATAATTATAAAGTCTACTCTCTTCGATTTGTGAATTATAACCATTATCGTCTACAGAAACAGAACCCTGAATTACTGCAATATCGTTATCTATGATAATATCCATCACACCAAAAGAATCGTAATAGTGAACATCTCCAAAAGTAAGGGTATCACCAACGGTGCTTGAAACCTGGAATACTATGTCTGCAATCAGTCCCTCTCCTTCAGGTGCCTCAAGCGGATATGTACCTGCTAATGTATAAGCAATACTCAATATACCCGGCGTAGAATTATCTATCATCCAACCTATTGCTGTGCCACCATTAGTAGTAAGAATGTTCGGTTCATATGTAATGGGATTTGTAGCACTAGCGGTTATATACTCAAGCTGGCTCTGGTTGTAGCTCACTTCAAACTCATAGGTATCTAAATTGTGAACATTTATGGCATATACATCAACCCGGATGTAATTACCTACGCCCGGTATTGTCATACTGGTATCATTCTGATTGCCATAAATTGTGGCATCCAGGTCAAATCTTATACCGGCATTCTCGTTAGGACAGGCAAATACTAAGGAGCTAAAAAATAAACTCATAGCTAATACTAAAATTATTTCTTTACACAACATTCTTTTCATTATTTTTTCCTTATCATTACTTGTTCTTCTAAAAATGAGGAAATACCCAGAAAAATATCCCGGGTATTCCCATATATTAACGATTCTTATTGGATCATCATCTTCTTAACTTCACTGTAGTTATCGGTCTTGAGTTGATAGAAATATACTCCATTAGAAAGATTCTCAGGCTTCCAGGTCTCTGTATAGTCATTAACAAGTCGTTCTCCATTTACAACTTCTGCAACCAATTTCCCAAGGATATTATAAACCTTGAGTTCAACATTACGAGCGGTTCCTTCCAAGCCACCTACTCGGAAATTAAATTTTATCTCATTTCCTATTCTTGCAGGATTGGGATAACAAGGGCTAAGAGCAGAAGTAACAATACCCAATTCACCATCTTGATTAACATCTATCGGGATATAATTATAGGGACCAAACTCATCACTTGTGCCGCCAAAGTTTATTACTTGAAGCCAATAGTAATATGTGGTATAATATGGATCTGCTGTTTCATCTGTAAAGCTGTATTCAGTGGTCTCAGTTGTAGTTCCTGATCCTTCTATTAAATCAACATTGATCTTATCAGCTTCACCAAAAGAATCTTCCGTATTACGATAGATATTGAATCCATTCACATCAGTTTCACTTGCAGTTGCCCAGAAAAGAGAAACAAATCCTGATACGGTATTATAAATAGCATTGAAACTGGAGAGTTCTACCGGCAGTGTAGCTGTTCCCGTATCTGTGATGAGGTCCACCACACCATAGGAATCATAGTAGTACACATCTCCAAAGCTAAGGGTCCCATATGTGTTAACCAGTGCTTGGAATACGATGTCTGCTATCAGACCCTCTCCTTCAGGTGCCTGGGATGGGTCATTGCCTGCTAAGGTATAAGCAATACTTAATACGCCAGGAGTTGAAGTATCAACCATCCAGCCGAGTGCTGTGCCACCATTAGTAGTAAGGATGTTTTCTTCATAGTTAATGGGATTGGTAGCACTGGATGATATATAAGTAAGCTCGGTCGCATCATAGATAACCTCAAATTCATAGGTATCTAAATTGCTAACTCCAGTACAATATACATCTACAGGTATGTATGTTCCTGCAGGTTGTGAGGGTATGCTTGTAAGATTCTGGTTACCATAGGTTGTTCTATCCAGATCAAATACTATGCCCGCATTCTCGTTTGGACCTTTACCATCCTTGCATCCTTCACCGGATTTTGGAGGTGTGCCTTCGTGCCAGTGGTCTCCGAAAACTTGAAGGTCAGCGGCATCGATAATATTATCCGGCACTAAATCATAGAGAGGATCCCAGCCCGGGTCTGTATTAACAAAGTGCCAGTGGTCTCCGAGAAGCTGAAGGTCTGCAGCATCTACATAACCATCAGAATTGAAATCACCAATAAGTTGTGCGCCGGCAATCTTTAGTAGCCATACATCATAATCACCTGCACCATAAGAGTATGTATATCCAGTAACAATGTATCCGCCATCTGTGGTCTGCTGAACTGAAAAGGCATAATCAGCACCTGTTCCGCCATAGGTCCTTGTCCAGAGGGTATCGCCAATTGAATTTGTCTTTATCAGATAAAAATCCCAATTACCTGCACCATATGAGGCTGTATATCCCGCAAGAATATATCCACCATCAAAGGTTTGCCGAGCTCGGCACTCCGAAGTCCATATACCTCCATAGGTCTTTGTCCAAAGTGTATCACCATTTGCATCTGTCTTTACGAGGTAATAATCATAAGGTGTGCCTGAATATCCAGCAACGATATATCCACCATCTGTTGTCTGCTCAACTGACCAACCGTTTTCAACACTACTTCCTCCATAAGTTTTTGTCCAGAGGGTATCGCCATTTGCATCTGTCTTTACGAGGTAAACATCTCTAGAACCTGCTACACCGAAAGACTCCGTATATCCTGAAAAGATATATCCACCATCTGTGGTCTGCTCAACTGAATAGCCCAGGTCATTACTTATACCTCCATAGGTTTTTGTCCAGAGGGTATCACCACTTGCATCTGTCTTTATGAGGTAAAAATCATAAAGACTTGCACCGAATGAGAATGTAAATCCAGCAACGATGTATCCACCATCTGTGGTCTGTTCAACTGACCAGCCCTCGTCATAACTAAAGCCAACTGTCCCTCCATAGGTTTTTGTCCAGAGTGTATTACCTAATGGATCTGTTTTTATAAGGTAAACATCAGTATCAGTGAAAGAATGTTTGTACTTACCTGAAACAATGTATCCGCCATCTGTGGTCTGCTGAACTGAATAGCCAAAGTCATCAGATGTTCCTCCATATGTCTTTGTCCAGAGGGTATCACCATTTGCATCTGTCTTTACGAGGTAAATATCCTTACCACCTGCACCGAACGAGGAAGTAGACCCTGCGATGATGTATCCACCATCTTGAGTTTGTTGAACTGAATAACCTGTCTCCGTTGATAATCCTCCGTATGTCTTTGTCCATAGTGTGTCGCCAGGTGCCTGGGCCAATACTCCAGATGCACCAAATAGAATTAGCAGAATTGTCATTAACATAATTTTTTTCATTTTTTCTCCTATTTTTTTGTTTGCCACAAACTAACATAAATATTTATTTAATTTCATGAAAGCTCGTGGCTTTGTATTATTGGGTTAACATAATAATGAGTACTTTCTTCTCCAGTTCCATAAATACGTGGTAAATTATAATCAAGTAGCAAAGCACTCAACCATTTGAGATATAAACATTGCAAATTCCCCAAACCTATCATATAAGTTAATCTTTCCTTCATTATTTTCTTGACTTAATGAAATGATTTTACCAAAAAAGCAATGGCATAAGTGGGGACAAGCTATTGCTTGGTTTCTTCTTTTCATTATGTCTCCCTAGGCTGTTAGTGGACCTGTAAAGTCTTACACTTACAGCCTATTTTTTATGATATTTTTTCTTTAATCTTAAACTCTTCAAACGACATTGCTTTTTCCCATATGCTTTCAAAAACATACTTTTGAGCCATTGCAAAACTGTAATGATTTATTATTATTGTGGTCATGCTTGGTTTGAAAGAGATGGGGTCATTCAATGCAAGCATTGTTATTTTTTCATCAATTATAAAAAGCTTCATTGGTAATTCTTCAATTATTTTTACTTCTTCACCAGCAGATATCCATGCAGATAATACACTGAGGACATCGTTTTTTACAATATCTTTATATTCGTAAACACCTCTTATTTTCACATTTCTTTTTAGAGCATCAATCTCTTCATCCATATCTTCCGAAAACGGCAAGGAATATGGTTGTTTGGTAAAGGCCAAAATTTCTTTGTTTGCGTTTTTCAGAAGACCCAACCATCTTTCACGAATCTGTTTTATATCCTTTAGTACTTCGATATATTCTAGTGGATCATTTTCAGAAGTATTCTTTTCAAATAGAGAGTGAAGTTCATCTCCTACTTGATTGGCAATTTCCCTTTTTGTGATGAGTTTTTTTTCATATTCGAATATAACATTTTGAAATGCAATCTTGGGACCTATTGCCCTATATTTCTTCCTGTTATTTATTTGTGTGCTGGTACAGAGCCCCTTATTCTCAAGATTTTGTAGTATATCATATACTTTTGTTCTTGGAACAGTCGTAATAGAGGCAAGTTCAGGAGCTGAAAACTCCTTCTTTTTTAATAACGCAATATAGATTTCAGCCTCTCTCTTTGAGAGACCAAGTTTTTCTAAATTATCAACTAATAACATACAATATCCTTTGTAACCCGATCGTGGGTTACAAAAGTGCGATTATAATTTTTATGTCAAGAAATAGTGATATTTTTGTATTATAGCGCGAGAATAAAGGAACAGATATAAATCTAAATGGTCGTTAATGACTTCATTTATTAAGACAATAATATGAATATTTCTTAGTTAGTTGTTCTCTGCATTTTTTAAGTATACTATTATCGCTGGAAATTCTTGACACCATGAAAGCATCTAGAACTTTTCTGAACTATGATAAAGGATATAGAAAAAATCATCGGTATCATAATTATTAATGCACCGCCCTGCTGGTTCTGACAAAAATTTTGTAGAACCGCGATGGGGCAACCTGTGGCGGTTTTTTTATATCCAAAATAAATAAAATGGTGTTGTACTATGTTCAAAAAGATCGACGTGAAAGCAAAACCTGCAGACTTGGAAAGTTCGGTTCGTGAGTACTGGAAGCAGCACAATATCCCACAAAAAAGTGAAGATTTCCGTGAAGGCGCGCCGAAGTTCGTATTTTATGAAGGACCTCCAACAGCAAACGGAATGCCCGGCATTCATCATGCGATAAGCAGAACGCTGAAGGATGTGGTGTGCAGATATAAAACCATGCAGGGATACCAGGTTCGCAGGAAAGCCGGATGGGATACCCACGGACTGCCGGTTGAAATCGAAGTTCAGAAGCAACTCGGCTTCTCGGTCAAAAAAGAGATTGAGGATTATGGCATAGAGAAATTCAACAAAAAATGCCGCGAGTCTGTTTTTACGTATGAAAAAGAGTGGCGGGAGATGACAAACCTGCTTGGATATTGGCTCGATCTGGATAACCCCTACATCACGCTGACAAACGATTACATCGAAACCGTGTGGTGGATACTCAATCAATATTGGAAGAAGGATATGATCTACGTTGATAAAAAGATCGTGCCCTTCTGCCCGAGCTGTGGTACACCTCTCTCCGACCACGAAGTAGCCCTTGGATACAAAGAAGTTGAAGATCCATCAGTGTATATCCGCTTCAAGGTGAAGGATGAGAAAAACACCTATTTTCTTGCATGGACAACTACTCCATGGACGCTTATATCAAATGTAGCGCTCGTCGTTCATCCTGATCATGATTATGTGAAAGTAAAGACAGGAGATGAATATCTGATACTGGCAAAAGCACGCCTCGACGTCCTCAAAGATAGCTTTGAAATAGTTGAACAGTACAAAGGTAAAGACCTTGAATACAAAGAATACGAGCAACTCTTTCCTTTTATCAAGCCCGAAGAAAAAGCATTCTACGTTGCGCTTGGAGATTATGTAACCATGGAAGACGGAACCGGTATCGTGCACACGGCACCTGCTTTTGGAGAGGAGGACTTTGCAATCGGCAAGAAGTATGGTCTTCCGTTTATGCGACCTGTGGACGAAGAAGGAAAATTCACGTCCGAGATCACGGATTGGGCAGGAGAGTTCGTAAAAGATGCGGATAAAGGCATCATAAAAGATCTCAATATGAGAGGAATGCTCTACTTGCGCACTCAGGTGAAACACACCTATCCTTTCTGCTGGAGGTGCGACAGTCCGCTTATCTATTTTGCACGCAAGTCTTGGTATATCAGAACTACTGCATACAACGACAAAATGATTGAGAACAACAGAAAGATCAAATGGTATCCTTCCTACGTTGGGGAAGGCAGATTTGGCGATTGGCTGGAAAATAATAGAGACTGGGCGATCAGCAGAGACCGCTACTGGGGCACTCCGCTCAATATCTGGCTCTGTGAAAAATGCGGACATCAGTTTTCACCGGGATCAATAAAAGAACTTCAGGAAAAGGGAACGCTTGTTGACGGTGCTCCCGTTCCGGACGACATCGAACTTCATAGGCCCTATGTTGATAATATCATATTTACCTGTTCTGAATGCGGTGGCATAATGCGAAGAACTCCTGAGGTAATCGACTGCTGGTTTGATTCCGGTTCAATGCCATTCGGGCAATGGCACTATCCTTTTGAAAATGAGGATATCTTTGATAAGGAACTCTTCCCCGCAGACTTCATTGCAGAAGGAATTGACCAGACACGAGGATGGTTCTATACAATGCTGGCGATCGCAACTTTTATAAAAGGAGAGTCATCATATAAGAGCTGCTTGGTGAACGAAATGGTACTGGATAAACACGGTAAAAAGATGAGTAAGTCCAAAGGAAATGCCGTTGATGTGTTTAAAATTTTAGATAAATATGGCGCTGATGCTACTCGCTGGTACATGCTCTCAACAAGTCCTCCGTGGACACCTACCCGCTTTGACGAAGAGGGTGTGCTGGAAGTGAATAAAAAATTTATCGGCACCCTGAAAAACGTAGCATCATTCTTTGTAACTTATGGCAATATTGATAATTTTGAGTATAAGGAATATTCCATAAATCCAGAGGATCGTCCTGAACTGGATAGGTGGATAATTTCTCGCTTGAATTCTGTGATAAAAAAAGTACGTGAGTTCAACGAGAAGTACGACCTTACCCGTGCAGTGCGCTTGCTGCAATCCTTTGTGATCAACGATGTGAGCAACTGGTATGTGCGCCGCATTCGAAAGCGCGTGTGGGCTTCGGGCATGGAGGATGACAAAGTTGCAGTATACATGACGCTTTATGAAGTCTTGCTTGCGGTCTCTAAATTATGTGCTCCATACACACCCTATATTTCTGAGAAGATCTTTCGGTCTCTTACGAATAAGGAAAGTGTTCATCTGGAAAATTATCCAGAACATGATGAAGAACTGATCCTGCCGAAACTCGAGAAAGAGATGCAGGATATAATCGACATTGTGTCACTTGCACGTGCTGCAAGAAATGAAGTGCAAATAAAGATACGCCAGCCGCTGCGAACGCTCTATGCTCCCGAAGAAATGAAAGATGTTGTTGAACGGATGAAATCACTGATTATAGAAGAGATAAACATCCATAATATAGAGTATGTAAGAGATAAAACCCGTTTTATGGATTACAGCATTAAACCGGATTACAAAGTGCTGGGACCTACCTACGGCAAGCACATGTCACACATTGCGCAAGCACTTCAAAATGCGGACGCAAACCACCTCATCGATGTCCTGAATAAAGATGGAGTCTATCATCTCGATATTGATACGAATGAGATAAAGATCACAAAAGAAAGTCTACAGATAGAGACGCAAAATAAAAAAGGTTTTGTGTACGGTGAAGATGGTGATGTCTTTGTTGCGCTCGATACTCGAATCGATGAAGAGCTCCTGCTTGAAGGAAATGCACGGGAGTTGGTAAATAAGATTCAGTTCATGAGAAAAGAAGAAGATTTTGATATTATGGATAGGATAATTATTTCCTTCTTCACGGAATCCGATGATATTATGGAGACCTTCGAGAAATTTACAAATTATATCCGGAAAGAGACGCTTGCTGTTGAAATTGTTGAAATGCAAAACTCGGATAATATGAAAAGCTGGAACGTGAATGGAAAAGAAGTTTTTCTTCAGGTCAAAACTACGAAATAAAATAAAAATCTGTAATTATTGAGTGTAGGGAGCGCTTAGCGGTGCTCCCCTTTTTTATTCATCCCCTCGTTCCCCAAGCTCAAACTCAACATCTCATTCCCAAAGCCCAAACATAATTCCTCGTTCCCCAAGCCAAACACCAAACAACTCGTTCCCCAAGCTTTAGGACGTTAAATGCGAAGCATATTTAACTGTTCCCACTTTGGGAATGTCCTGTGCGCAACCAAGCTGGGGCTTGGTAGCGAGACAAAATACGATATTTAATTTCCATATTTTACTAAAGCTTGAGCTTGAATTGAAGCAGAAAGGGAAACTCCACCTATAGGTTGCCAACCCTTTTTTATAAGATCTCTCACTGTGGATTCAATTTTATCTGTTGAAGCTGAAATTGGTCGAACTCTTACAATTTTGTAATCAACAATTTCTTTCTCCATAGCATTTTATTCCTTTAAGTTTTTTTCTTATTTTTATTGTGATATTATATAGCCAAATCATACTTATTTCTGCCCTGTATCAATTAAACCATTATTGTCTCGGAATTCAAGCATACCGGATTTATTTAATAAATAATATTCTCCGAAAAGACTATTATCATTTTTATCAACAAATTTTCTTCCATATTTTGTTTTCTTTTCAATCATCTCATAAGTTCCAGAACTCCCGTCTGAATAAGTATCTTTTCGTACAATTTTGCCATTTTTATTAATTATTTCAATCTTACATCCAAGTTTTTCAAAGATACCCCAACAAATTACATTATTTCCTAACGAATTTTTATATAGTTTTTCTGTTTCCTCTTTTTCTAATCCAAGAATTTTAACTTCTAGGCCTGGATTAAAATGGGTGGTTGCCCAAGCACCTGAATCTGTTTCCCATCCGGGAAGATAATAACAAATATAAATTCTGTCATAATTTGTTTTGTCTGAATTTTTTATTTCATAGGCAATTTTAGTAAGGACGTCTTCTGATACTTTATTATTCAACCTAATATTATAACTCTTCTTTATATCTGACAGGGTATATTGAGATATAATTTCGTAATTAATAGATTGAACTGTTTCATGCTTTACTGATGAAGTTAAGGGCTTATAAACCCAACCTTCAATTCTTACTTTTACCCAATCCCCTTTTTCTTCCAATACACTTAACTTAGTACCCAAATTTAGCATACCAATCTTATTGCCGTTTGGATAGTCTCTGAAATTTAGAATTTCTCCATTAACATAAATGTGTGCTGAATACAAAGCAGTACATTGAATTAGGATTATTAATATGACAATTGTTTTTTTCATTATACCTTCTTAGGTTCTTTATTCATTTTAAAAACCTTACTATTAATTTACAACCCTATCTCTATCCCGACAGGGCAGTGGTCCGAGCCCATAACATTCGGGAGAATGAAAGCATCCTTCAGATTGGGCTTCAGCATCTCTGAGATCAAGAAATAATCAATTCTCCACCCAACATTATTTACACGGGCATTGAACATATAACTCCACCATGAATAATTTCCACCTTCCTGATCGAACTCCCGAAAAGTATCTATAAAACCTGCTTCAATAATTCGAGTAAAATCCTCCCGCTCCTCATCAGTAAAACCGGCATTATGATGATTGTCTTTTGGACGAGCTAGATCTATTTCTTTATGTGCGACATTAAGATCACCGCAAAAGATAATGGGTTTGACTGCCTCTAGATTTTTCATATACGCAAGGAAATCTTTATCCCAAACTTGCCGGTATTCAAGACGGGTAAGTCCTCTTTGAGAATTCGGGGTGTACACATTCACAAGATAAAAATTTTCATATTCAAGAGCGATGACACGCCCTTCATTATCGTGCATGATTATCCCCATATCATTAAAAGCATTGATTGGTTTTTCTTTGGTGAAGATCGCAGTGCCGGCATAGCCCTTTTTCGTCGCATAATTCCAATAATCATGGTATTCGGTGAAATTCAATTCAACCTGACCGGCTTGCAGTTTGATTTCCTGAATGCAAAGAATATCGGGATCTTCATCCTGAACGAAATCATTAAATCCCTTTTTAAGAGCAGCACGAAGTCCGTTTACATTCCAGGAGATCATCTTATAATTCTTCACGCACGATCCTTTTCAAGTTCCAGGATCTTTTCGCACATGAGCGCAGCGCCGTAAAGAGCATACTTTTTCTTTAATATATTGAGCTGGGTATAGCAGACCACGCTGTAAGTCCACTCAAGAAGTGCAATAAGATAAGGAACAATATCAGTTTCAAAAATGGTTACCACATTTGCATATTCCCGAAGTTTACAGATCATTTTGTATGCCTTTTCCACCATAGGATCTTTTCCATGATAAACAAAAGGCGGGATCTGTCCAAGGCGGGTTGGCACTAATAGACCCTGTTCAAACTCAAGCATTTTGTTGAGGTCTTTTTCGCTTTCGATGGAGCACATCTCAATTTTAAAGATTGGTTCCAGTCGGGCAAAATCAGCGACGACATTACGCGGTTTTGTTTCGGAGAAATCTATTATGTAAATATTTTCTTTTTCGTCCAGGAGAATATTTTGCATATTCAGATCGCCGTGAGTAACTGTCTTATACCACAGCTTTGACTGTTCTTTTCGGAGGGGATATTCGTGCTTGAGAAAATAGAAGGGATTGACGATCTCCCTACCTAATTCATTACACTGAATCTTTTCTGTATCAGCCGAGATACCCAATTCCTGGTCGAGGCATTCAAAAAGGTTAGGGAATAAAATCAGGGGGGAATGCTCGATGTAGGGATATATATGCTCCCAGTGTGGCTGCCCATACCATGGCTTGAGGATGTCAGTAAAAATGCGATCAAAAAGCGGGATAAGCTTTTCTGCAGGATATTTCTTATAATAATCGGTCAACCACACGAGGGTGCTTTCCGAGCCCCATTTATGCCCACAAAATTATATCGCAATCCAGCCCAGTTCTTGTGGGTTGTCGTTCCCATGATGGTCGTACTGTTGTTGAGGATAAATTTTTTTACATATTTGTGATAAGCGTTCACTTCGTTATCATTGTTCTTGATCGAGCCTATTTTAAGAACAGTGGGTAAGAGTCTTCTACCTTCTTTATCGAAACCAGTTACCCGAAAAACCGTTGAGGTATAACCGCCGTGTAATTGATTGAGAATGACTTTTCCGCAGTCTGAATATATTCTGCGGATTATAGTGTCCCATTCTGCAGCATAGGAAGTGCCTTCAGCGGTTTCGATGGTGAGCTGTTTTTCTTCTGCCGGTCGCAATGCCGAAGGAAGAAATATCCACGAACTGGTATTTGATATCTCTGTTCCGGGTTCTATATGCACGACATCCTTAACGCATTCTGTCTTTGTGATCTGTGACACAAGGGTCCCAAGATCTTGGATGTCAACTGAAAATTCGTCGTCCAATAAAAAGGCATTTGCATAGATCCCGGAAGAGATCGAAAGGAGCTGCAAATTATTAAGAAGCGGTCTGAGGTCTTTATCTTTCGCAAGGATTTTATGGTCGTAGTATATGCCGACAATAAGAGCTTTTTTGCCTGTCTCATTTTTACAAGTAGCAAATTGGCTTACTGAGAGAGCATCCGTCGTTTCTATTTTTGAAGCATGTAGAGTCACGACTTCTGCTAAAGTAATAAAACCCCATGCAGGCGGGGACGCGTCAAATTTTGAACAAAAATATGAATGAAAATTTTCGAGGAGCTTTTCATGAGTAACGATGTTTTGATTGCTCTGTTTTATCTTCACAGATGGCTCACCGGAAAAGCTTAATGCCTGAGCAAGATACATCTGGACTTCAACGGGTTTGTCCGTAAAAAGAAAATCGGGTCTGCAATATCCATCGGCAGGGGAAACACCGGCAGCAGTTGTCAACGAGACGAACAATCCCAATCCCTCTTGTGCTTGTTCAGAAGTGTTGCCGAAACCCCCAATACCAAAAGAGAGCCCGAGTTCCTTCAGATTTGTAGGAATAAGAGAAGTTTTATCAAATGTTGGTAAAGAAAATTTCTTCGAATTGTTCCAAATATCGATCTTCGAATTTGCTTCAAGCACACCTGTGCAGAGATAGGTACACCCCTGCTCTGTAAATTTTTCTTTGTGCTCGCCAGCTTTTTTCAGATGCCCGATATGAGCAAGCGCATCTTCTTGATTAGCCGTAACAGTGAAGTGGTTTGAGAGTCCGGTAAGCCGGAGCACCTTTGCCACATCCTGATCCATGCCGAAAAGAACAAGCTTGCCCCCTTTTTTCCGAAGTTCCTTTTCCTTGCGGAGCAGGGCTCGTATTCCGGCGCTGGACATATACACAACATCCTGAAAATCAACGATCCAATGATATGAGTCGGGGTGGATATTGTCTGTTTTTTTCTCAAAAAGATCGGCACCCAATCCGTCGAGACGTCCCTTCAGAATCAGGCAGGGAATTTCTTGATGTAGTTGAATTTTTATTTTGAACATTAGTATCCTCTTATATTGCTGAATTGCGGTTTATTTGGTTAAGATATATTTCTCAATTGAGGAGCGTTCCTGGGGAGTTGTCATAATGATGAGAGATGTACCTTTGCCGATCGTGTGGGTCTCATTCGGGCTGTATATCCACCCGATCTTTGTACGTACGGCAAGGAGGAGTGTGTTTTTATATTGTTTTAAATTTAGGTCTTTTAACTGCTTCCCTTCAAAGGAATCAAGTAGCGGGGTTTCTTCAATGCGAAGGTTTTTGTTCGTATCCCGAAGCATTGTATCAAGGAAAGTAACCACGGTCGGTCGTATCATTTCAGAAGCCATTCTCAAACCACCGATCAGCGTAGGAGAAACAACCGCAGTTGCGCCGGCTTTCTTCATCTTCTCTGCGTTCATATTGTTATGGCAGCTTGCCACGACCTTTATATTCGGATTGATCTGTCGTGCAGAAAGACTGATGACAAGGTTCTTATTGTCATCATCCATTGCAGCAAAGAGGCCATTGGCTTTTTCAATACCTGCTTTTTTCAGCACTGTATCTTCGCCCGGATCTCCTTCAATATAAACCTGCTCAGGGAAGCGTTCTTCGAGGCGCGAGATTCGCTCACCATCTTGAGCTACAACCACACTATTCCTGTCGGTTGCATATAATTCATTAATAATATGGAGACCAACCTGTCCCACACCGCACACAATATAATGATTTTTCAGACGTTCGATCTTTTTTTCCATCTTTCTTCTCCTGAAGGTGGCTTTTAATTCCCCTTCGACAGTAAACGAGGTTATCGTTGAAATCACATAAGTGAGAATGCCGATACCGGTAAAAGCAATGATCATTGTAAAAATCCTTCCGAAGTTGTTTCCGGAAAGATCAATGATTTCAGAATATCCAATAGTAGAGATAGTGACGACAGTCATATACAGGCAGTCCAGCATGGTGTGTGGATCTTCAGCTATGAACCAATACACTACCGTTGAACCAAATACAAGGATGAGCAGTGCGGCGCCTGCAACGAGGAATTTTTTTAGAAGCTTTGAGGTTAAATTTCCTTTCATAAGAGCAAACTCACTTATGGTTATTAGCTCTTCAGGGGATATTGAATGTCAATAATTTAGTGCAATCCTTTGTTTATTTATGAAATAGAATTATTGACAGGAATTACTTCCCCCGGCAAATGGTGTGACGCTGCGCCCGTAGTTCAACTGGATAGAGCAACGGACTTCGGATCCGTGAGTTGGGGGTTCGACTCCCTCCGGGCGTGCCATTTTATAATATGAATAAAAAAGGTCTTTTTATCACTTTTGAAGGTATAGAGGGTTGCGGGAAAAGTACCCAGGCAAGGCTTCTAACAGAATCACTGCGCTCAAGCGGTTATGAAGTTGTATTCACAAGAGAGCCGGGGGGACCACGAATTTCCGAAGAGATCAGGACAATCCTTCTTAATAAAGAATTTACTGAGATGAATCGGCTCACAGAAATATTTCTCTATATGGCGAGCAGAGCACAACACACACTTGAATGGATCATTCCAGCTATCGAAAAAGGACAGACAGTTATCTGCGATAGATATTATGATTCTACCTATGCCTACCAGGGGGCAGCAAGAGAGATCCCCGAAAACGAAATAGAAACAATAAATACTATTGCTACTACTGGACTAAAACCGGATGTGACATATATTATTGATGTCCCCGTCGAGATCGGTCTTGAGCGATTGCATAATGGAACAAAGGCCGAGGACATAGACCGTCTGGAAAGCGAAGATGTTGATTTTCATAGAAGGGTCAGGGCTGGCTACCTTGAGCTGGCAGAAAAGGAACCGGAACGCGTAATTGTCATTGACGGGACAAAAAGCATAAAAGAAATTCATCAGGATATAATGAAAAATATGAAACAAAGATATGATTTATCAGGGGAGTAACAAAATGAAAAAGAAACAAGTACTGATATTTTTGGTTGTAGTTACACTCATTTTTGGATTTTTGATCGGTAGAGTTGGTGTGGCAAAAGCAGAGAACACCCAAGGCAGCCTGTACGATTATATGAAACTCTTTACCGATATCATTACCAAACTCAATCAGGCACACGTTGAAGAAATTGATGCCGAAGAGCTTTTTGAGAGTGCAATAAACGGCATGCTGGATTCTCTCGATCCCTACACAAGCTTGCTGACACCCGAGGAATTTGCGGATCTGCAGACAAGTACAAAGGGAGAGTTCGGCGGACTGGGAATTCACATCTCTTCGGAAGATAGCGACTATATTACTGTGATCTCCGTGATCGAAGCGACTCCTGCCTATAAAGCTAATCTTCTGGCTGGAGATGAGATAGTCGCGGTGGACGGTATGCCAACTGATGGGTGGACTTCTACAAAAGCTGTTGAGCACCTGCGCGGACCAAAGGGTTCAAAAGTGACCATCACTATTAAGCGAGAAGGTCTTGATGAAAACTTCGACGTCGTTATTGAGCGAGACAAGGTCAAGATGGATAGTGTTCCCTATGCGTATAAAATTGGAGATATCGGTTATATCCGCATCACAAATTTTAATGCCAGTACCGGAGGCGACCTGCATAATGCAATGGTTGATCTTGAAAAGCAGGGCGTAAAAGGATTGCTTATAGATGTTCGTTCCAACCCGGGCGGTCTGCTCAGCACTGCGATCGAAACTGTTGACCAATTCCTTCCAAAAAACAAACTCGTGGTTGAAACAAAAGGACGAGTTGCAACTTTTAATAGAAAATTTTACACAAAAGACAATTATGCCTTTAAGGGAATTCCGATCATAGTAATGGTGAATCAGGCAAGTGCGAGCGCCGCAGAAATTTTCTCCGGCTCACTTCAGGATTGGGATAAAGCCCTCATCGTGGGGCAAAACAGCTTTGGCAAAGGTTCTGTGCAACAGCTATTTCCTCTTCCTATGAACTATGGACTTAAGATCACCACCTCAAAATATTATATTGAGAGCGGTCGCTGTATTCATGATGATGCCAACGAAGATGCAATCAAGAAGAATGGGCGGATCGATCTCACAAAAAAGAGTCCACATGAGAAGGACTCAACCGAGGTGTTCTATACTGTTGCAGGTCGTGAAGTCTATGGCGGGGGTGGGATAACGCCAGATATATTTATCGTTCAGGACACTTTGAATTCATTCGAACTTGAAGTTCGCAGGAATAATGTCTTCTTTCCTTTTGCGGTAGATTTCCTTTCAAAAGTAGATATTGATGAAAATTTCTATGTCGACGATGAACTCTTTGACGAGTTTATTGATACTATTGATGAGAAGGGTATTGAATTTACCGAAGAAGAGCTTGCTGATTCCGAACCCTGGCTGAGAAATGCGCTGGAGGCACAGATCATCAGCAATAAATTTGGACTTGAAGCAGGAAATAAGATAGCGATAAGACAGGACCCTCAACTGCAAGCAGCACTGGAGCTTTTTGAGCAGTACGGCTCATTGAAAGAAATGTTTGCCCACGCATACGAAGTGGCGCAAGAATAATAATCCCATAAAATATAATATAAGAAGGCTCACAAAACCGTGAGCCTTTCTTTTTGTTAAAAATTCTTATGGTCACCAAGCCCCAGCTTGGTAGCCATATGCATTACTAAGCTGGGGCTTAGTAAAGAGAATATCGGGGCAAGGGCATTTACTAAAATAAGGTTTTTTCAGACTGGACTTCGTCCTTGGATGGAGTTCAGTATGAGCTAGAGAAGAAGAATTCCGATATAATAAAAAAGCTCACGAAACCGTGAGCTTTCTTTTGTGCTTAAAAACTTGTTATCTGATTATCACAACTTTTTTGGTTTCAAACAATTTGTTCTCTATAAGAAGTTGGTAAAGATAAATGCCCGAAGACAATTCCTTGCCCCGTGAGTTTTTCCCATCCCAGGAAAGTTGAACTTCCTGATTTTTTTGGACAGCATTATTATACAGCGTATTGACGAGCTGCCCTTTAATATTGAAAATGTTCAATAAGAGCTTTCCACTTTGGGGAGAAATAATTGTGAGCGATGTATGTGGAGAGAATGCACCAAAGGGATTTGGGATGATCTGTAAAATGCCGAAGAGTGTTGGCTGTGGTTCAGGTTGTGTAATTGGAAGATCAAAATTATCTACATCAGTTGCGATAACGGGAGTATATATTGTTGTATTATCTGAATGGTACTGTTGGCCCTGCATCAAATCTTCCTTAAATGATAATCCGGCATAACCAGAGATATCAATGATTTTCAATTTAACATGAAGAAACTGGATCGGTGTAGAGGGTAATATATTTGCTACTTCGGGAAGCATCTCAAAAAGATAACCCGCAGTTATTACGACGCAAGAAGATGTATTATCAGTAATATTCACAAAATAATAAAGAGGTGTTCCTGGTGCTAATTCACCCTGGATCAATTCTCCTTTTTCAACGATGATGTTATCTTCAGAGCTTACCATTTGTCCAAAAGAGGTAGTATTGTAATTGATGTATGTTTGTGTGTCGCCAAGCTTAGTTCCATCTTCTGTTGCATAAGCTATAATATCAAAGGCGTAGTATTCTTCGGAGTTTTCTGTTATTACTTCTCCGTTTTCAAACTCAAACGTAATACCAACATCATTGATCTGAGCATAAGCTATTCCGCAAATTAAAAACAACGAAAACGCAAGTATAATTTTTTTCATAAGAATTATAAAAATACCCAGGCTCACCAAAGTGAACCTGGGCATTGGTTTATGTTAACATTTTATTTAACAACAATCAGTTTTTTGATTTCGCTGAAGTCGTCTGTCTGTAATCTATAGAAGTATATGCCATGTCCAAGCTCTGAAGTATCAAGAGTAGCAATACCATTTGTTCCATTTACAGTTTTCACAAGTTCACCACGAACATTATACACGGTGATAGTAGCATTCTGATCAATCACTGAACCCTTCAGCTGGTACTGGATCTTTGTGCTATTCAATGCAGGATTCGGCCAGCTACCAATAAGTTTTGTATCTGCAATTAGATCAGGTGCATTGTCACCATCAAGATCACCAGGTGTGTATGCTATAGGACCGTGTAACGAAGAGGTTCCACCCAAGTCCACGACCTCAAGCCAATAGTAATGAGTAGCATAGACATCAGCTACGACATCAGTATAGACATAACTTTGAGGCTCTGTGGTGGTTCCAGCAGCATCGAGGAGTGAGTAATTGATGTGTCTTCCTGCACGTGTAAGGTCACTGATCTCAGAACGATAGACGTTGAAACCGATTACGTTAGTTTCAGTGGCTGTATCCCAGTTTAGTTTGATGTTATCACTGGCTGAGTTGAATACCGCATTGAATGATGAGAGCTCAACAGGGAGTGTAGAATCATCATTGTCAACAGCAGTAAGAGGATCATACTTGTTATCAGGATCATTATCAGATACGTACTGCTGTCCAGCCATTAGTCCTGAATCAAAGCTTAAACCGGCGGTTGCATTTTCATCAGCAATTAGAATTTTAACACGCATTAATTGGGTAGGAGTTGTGGGCACCTGGTTTCCAAAATCCGGGAGAACATCAAAGTTGTAATTATATACAATACTTACTTTTGAAGGTGTATTATCTTCTATAGTAACTAATGAATACAATTCTACACCGCTACTGCCAAATTCTCCTTGGAGCAAAGTTCCCTTGTCAACCGTTAGTTTTAAGTTAGTAACAATGTTTTCGCCAAAACCAAGAGTATTATAATTGATGTAGGTTTGTGTGTCACCAAGCTTAGTATCATCAAATTCTGCAGCAACCATCACATCAAATTCGTAGAACGTATGGCCTGGATCAAGATATCCATTATCAAAGGTGAAGGTAATACCAATATGATCCTTATTGACGTTATCTTGAGAACCCTTTACAGCTCCGTTATTGTTGTTTGCGTTCTTTGCTTGTGTAGGAACTTGAGAACCCTTTCCGACATTGTACTTCCAGTAGTCATTTTTATCGTTGTTCTGTACCTCTCCATTCAGGCTGAAGTCCGCAGATAGATATCCAGACTGTCCGACCTGTAATTTCCAGTAATCATTCTTATCATCGTTCTGCACCTCGTTGTTACCACTTGCATCACCTGTATACATTGCATATACGTTTGCTTCAACTTCTTTGAAGCCGTTATTATACACACTGCCATACGTTGTCAGATTGATAGTGCTCGATTCACTCTGGGAATCGCCGAAGAATTTCCTTTCAGCACTCATGATATCAAGGTGATTTCTGTGACGAATGACAATATAGTATTGCTTGCCGGTTGTGTAGTGGAAAGGTAAGCTGTAATTACCATTAGTATCAACAATCTTACCATTATCAATCACAAATGCATTGGTTTTACCGACTGTTTCACCGGTTTCCAAGTTGCGAAGTTCTACATATATCCAGTCAATCAAGTCGTGACCAGCAACGGTAGGAAGTGTGCCAATATCTTCATAATTATAAGGTGAGATTGTCGGCAATGTCATTCCGTTCAACATTGTACCACCAGCTTGATATGGACCTTCAAGGAATAATGTGAAGTTTGCAAAAGCTGGGAGATTATCTTTACCGGCAGCACTACCACAACTAGACCAGTCAGATTGCTGAACACCTTTTATGGGATCTGTATAATCAGCTAAGTAAATGACTTCAGGTGAATCAATCTTATCAGATTTACCCTTTAGGGTCTTCTTAGATGCAACGTCATCCCCATTGCTACCAAACAATTTTGTATCACTATATACAGCAGCCATAGCATATGGATATAAGGTGTCACCTGCAGGTACTTGAATATCAACATGTGCGTCATCACCATCTGGATCATAAAGATCAACAAAAGCTATAGCATGCCATGTTCCAGAGCCATTAGGTTCAGAATTCTTAGCAATAACATAATAATCTATTTCCGGCAGATAGGTTGGATTAACTACTGGATCGTGAGTTGAGTGGAACGGATCATTCAATGATAATGTATAATCAATTGAAATCCATCCGCCCTGATCATTGGGTACATCATAGGCAAGAGTGTTTGTTGGTGGTTCAATTGGAGGTGAGAGTACAACTGTTGGATCTGAATAGCTATACATGAGGCAGCAAGGGCAGAGCCATGCCTTTATGACAAGGTCATCCATTGTTTGATGAGCAACATTGTGTTCAGAAAGCAGATAACCATCATAGATCATTGTTGGATTGCTGAATAAGGTTAAACTTACAATATCAGAATTGTAATTTGTACAACCTTCAATACAGCCCTCGAAATCACAATCTCTTAATCCGCAATCATTTACAGCAATTATTTCAACATCGAAGTATCTACCTTCACGTAATGTATCTGAGGCAGTATTGTGATCATGAGGTTTAATTAGGAATTTTGTAGCAGTAACAGCTACACTTACAGAATCATCAGCCTGTGTTTTTGTGGGTTCAACATTACAGCAACAGTCATATGCCTTGCTGAATCCATACCACATTCCGTCCAGACATAATGTGTCTGCTCCTGGTAACGTGGTCAAATCATAGTAGATTGAACCCATGGTAGCACCGGATGGATCTGTATAAACGAGTGCTGGTGAGCCACCATCTTTCCACACATAAAATTCTACTTTTGTAATACATGGTGGGCATGGTGGGCAACCATCATCGTATGCAGACCAAGCAAAAGATATTGTGCATGTTGAATCATTATACTGAGCATCAGAGAGAGATGAATAGGGTTCAATCTGATCAACATTGAAAGCATTGAAGAGTGTATCAGGATACTGTACATTCTCAATGCAACAAGTAGCATCAAGAGCATCGGTAACAATAATATCCACATCACATGCCCAAGCATTAGAATCACCAACAGTATAATGAAGTACAGCTGTGGAATCGTTGATTAACCAGGTTGAGGTTGCAGGATTGAGAGTAAATGGATCTGGGCTTGGAGTAGGATCATAAAATGTAACTGTCGGGAGTGGCATATCACACATTGCTTCATCATATACGATTGTAACAGAGAAGTCCGTATCACAACTTCCAACACACGAATCTGAAGGTGTTATGCTCACAACTTCTGGTCGATCCCAATCAATTTCGAGACAACAGAAACAAGTGTCTGGTATTTGTATACTACATGTATCAACTGCTCCTCTGGCATCAGAAACCTCTATATTTATACAATCGTAGTCTATTTCTGGCCATGAAGTCCATCCATAATATTTACAATAAACTGTACTATCTGGAGACCATGTGCCATATGGCATAGGACCTAAATATGAAGATACATCTGGATTAAATACGATGTTTGGAGCAAAAGAAACATCCATCTTTCTATCATAAGTAACACATATTTCTAGAGAATCTTCACATAGGGTAAGTGCTGGGGGAGTTACATCATAAGAAAGAACTTTAGGACTATCGGTATTAATATCAAAATAAGTTGTATCCGGTTCTTGTACATTACAGCACGTCCAATCCATAGCACCATCTACCACAATTTGTACATTATTAATAAGTGTATCTTTATCGACTATTTTGTACTCCCAGGTATATTTGTCACCAACTGTTGGCGGTGGCAGCTTGGATTTAGAAGTTGTCCAATAACCTGTTAGGTAATTTAGAGTATGAGTAGTAACGTCTGGGTCAAAGGCAATATTAGGAATTACTGATAAGCACATAGAATCATTATAAGTAGCAGTAACGGTGAATGTGCTATCTATCCAGCATCCATTAACCGGATTTGGAAAGACGTCGAGTGTAGCTGTGGGTATCTCTGTATCTACATCAAAGTAGATTATCTCAAGTTCCTGCACATTACAACAAGTCCAATTCTGTGCACCATCTATTTCAATTTTAACTGTACCAAACATTGCGTAATCTAGAACTTCATAAACCCATTCATAACAATCATTAGATATCCAATTGTTTATAGGACTAACCAAATTCAATAAAGTACCAGTGACAATCGGGTCAAAGGTTATAACAGGATCAACTGTTTGACACATTAAATCATCATAACATATTTGAACTATGAATGTATCCACACAATTATCAATCAAGGGGGGACTTATTGTAATAAAACCGTCTGGATTAAGAGTATAAATACTAAATACATCCATTTCAGTATAAGGATCTGGAACCTGAGGGCAGCAATATTCATTCACTGCACCAGACACACTTACATCAATACCAGGTACATCAGTATCAATGAGATAAGTTAAATAATATTTCAAGCAATAAGTGGTCGGAGAAGTCCAATCCTCAAAATATGCTGGTGGAAGAATAGTTGATACATCAGGATCATAAGTTACAGTAGGATGAACACTTGTATTCATGGTATCATCAAATTCAATACAAACAATTAATGAGTCTGTGCAATCGTCTACTAATATGGTATTGGTGGTAATATCATTGACTGTCGGAGGAGGACAAGATTCTATACCAACTTTCACAAAGACGGTTTCAGAAAGTTCGTCATTGCATCCTTCAATTTGTCCATAGAAGATATAATCACCTAGTGGATAATCACCATTTACAACAAGATATTGATCCCAACCTAGACCAGTGTAATCACGATGTAATCCATCAATGATTTTATAGATAGGACTACCAGCATTCTCTTCATAATAAACGTAGAACATTGGTTCGGTTCCAAGACCTACAATTTTCCACATCCAGGCTTGCCATCCTGAAGTTGCTGATGAATTAACCCCTTTTAAATTCCACCATGTATAGAAGTCAGGAGGTAAAGGATGTAAAGGATCTGTAGTATCAAGGTAGAATGGGAAATATTCACCGTCTTTCAATTTAAAGTTTACATCAGTATCATATCCATCAGCAAGGTCTAGGTAGTAGCTGGAAGCAGCATCACCATTTACTTTTAATGCGAATTTACCCCATTTGTAGTTGTAATCACAGGAATCAGTGACATGATAAGTGGAATCATTTTCAAGGATATTCCAGTAAGGGTAACTCGCGCACCCATCCAGTGAATCTTGTATGGTCATCGCAGTAAAGGCGGGCTTGGGAGCATCTACACTGTCAGGCCACCAGCTTTCAAGAGTTTCCGTAAGAAAAGAAAAGTTATTAAAGACAGGTATACTGGGCAAACCAACAGGTCTATCCACATAACCCAAACCCATAAGTATTTTTTCACAGGGATCAAAATCAAGTATGTTACCATCTTTATCCTTAAAGAAAACTCTGAATTTATTATCAAATTCTTTACATCCGGTATCTGCCCAACCCTGGATTTCATTCAATTGATTAGTTGTATCAGGAAAATCCTTCCATATCCTGATACCTTCACCACCTGCATCGCCTGGATTTTTACAAAGTCCTAATCCATTTAGATCTTGCCAGAAATTTGTGGTAGTGTCAACAATAGATGGTTCCGGATCACCATTAGCAATAATTTCTACATCAATAGCATCGATCTTTCCAGTGGCATCATTAATATGAGCTGTTAATTTGTTGTATAATGCTTTATCGTCAGCATAAATATTTACTACCAGCGAAAAAACGAAAGTTAAAACTAAGATTGTAACAAATATCTTTTTCATATTTGCGACTCCTTTCTTTTTGTAATTTGTTGATTTTTATATTTTTTATAAAATTCCCTACCAAAGATATTAACATCATTTAAATAAATAAAACCTATCTGAGAATTTTTCGTTATTATAGTATTTTTGTTTTTCATTGTTTTAATTCCAATATCATGTATCTGAATGCCAAAAAGGGACTTCCATTATTATAAACAAATAAATACTTTCTTGTTATCATTACTTCCTTTTATATTAATTCACTTAGGAATTTAATATATTATTTTCTACATAATTATAATCAGCAATAATGCCAGCAAGCAAATTTGGTATAATTTTTTTTTGCCTGTCAAGTTTTTGTATAAAAAACATTATCTATTTTATTTTTAATAAATAATTACTGAATTTATTTTTCCCAATATTCACTTTTAAATTCAAATTTTCTACAATTATTTTTGGTATATTGGTTGATCCGAAGTAATTATTTTAAAAAACATTTTTTCTTTATTAATGATTTCATAACTAAAAGTTGTGTCTTGTGTTGTTATCATTTTGTTGGTTGAATCATTACATTCAAAATTATAATTTTCTGATCCATATACTTTATACCAAATTCCATTTAATTCTGGATATAAATTTCCATTATATGTGCCGTATTTAACTTCTGGCCAACTCAAGATCAGGGAATTCTGTTTCTTGGCACCAGTGAATATCATATTAATCTTTCCAACGGAATTAGGAGGGATGTTATCTACAGAATAACCTGAATCAGGTTCAGAGCCAAAATAAACCAACGGAATTTCCGTATGAGCAAATACTTTAAATGAAGTGTAATTGAAAGATGTAGAGCAGGAATCAAGAAGAGTGGTAGCAATAACGGAATATTCGTCAAAACCCATAGCAGGTAATTGAGTGATAAAAGTAAGAATCTCATCGCCTCTTTGCCAATAGTATGTATAATTTTTCTTCAGGAATTCCCGAGCGGTTGTTACTGAATTTTCCATGTTTAATATTTTTGATGTTTTACCTTCATCTATGCTGACCTGTTCAAGTATTTCATAAGGATTTTGATAAATGTTTTGTCCGCTTCTTTTAAATATTTCATCATAACGCCAAACAGAATAGAATATAATCGGTTGTGGAGAACCTAAAGAATCTAAAGAACTTTTCTGCCATAAAAGTTGAATCTGCCTACCTTGATCATATGGTACATCTTTAATTGAAATTATTTTTGGTTCTGGAGGATTCGCAATATTTGCAATTATTACTAATGAAGTGTCATTTGCATTATTATAAATCCACAAAGTATCACAATATAAACCAGGTGTATTATTTTTATCAATTTTAACGAAAATTTGTGAACTATCATTAATTGGGTAAATCGTATCAGGAGTAGAATAATCAATATTAAAAGGTGATGATAATCCAGCTACGTTACTAACTATCAAATCCCCGTTACCCAAGTTTTTTATAACAAAAGGTAGAGAATCTATTTCACTGCACATTTCCAATATGCCAAAATCAATTGTATCAGGTATAATCGCTATTAATGGTTCTTTAATTTCAGCAGTTACTATAAGAGAAGTATCGTGATCATTACTATAAATAAAAAGAGTATCACAGAATAATCCAGATATGTTTTTATTTAATTTTACATAAATCTCTGAGCTATCAGATGCAATAGGATTTATTGTATCCGGAAGGGGATGATTTACATTAAATGGTTCAGACAATCCATCAAAACCATCTATTATTAAATTGCCGTCACCTAGGTTTTTTACTACAAAGGATAATGAGTCATAACTAATTGATTTTTCCATTATCCCAAAATCTATTGAATCGGGTATTACTGTTATAAAAGGAGCTGTAATTTCTGCGGTAACAACAAGAGATGTGTCATGATCATTATTGTAAATCAATAGTGTGTCAATATGTAAACCAGGAACACTCATATCAAGAATAATAAAAATCTCTGAGCTATCACTAGGCTGAATTGAATCCGGTACTGAATAGTTAATACTGAAAGGTGAAGAAAGACCATTAAGAGCATCAATTACCAAATCTCCCGTTCCGCTATTTTTAATGACAAAAGATAAAGAATCATACTGGGTTGTTGTTAACTTTGTTCCAAAATCAATGGCTTCTGGGGTTATAGAAATTATTGGTTCTGTAAGTTCCCCTATTACGACTATCGATGTATCAACATCATTATTATAGATCAAAAGAGTATCACAGTACAATCCTGGCATAACGTTCCTATCTAGGATAACAGAGATTTCCGTACTATCTCCGGGCAGTATTGTGTCAGGATAGTTATAATTAAAACTAAATGGAAAGGAAAAACCTTGCAAATTACTAATAATCAAATCTGCAGTACCAACATTTTTTACCAAAATTATTTTTGTAGAATCAATAAGATCAGTAGTATTCATGGCCCCAAAATGTAAGGTGTCTTCAGGTGTTACTGAGATGAAAGGAGCTATAATATTTGCGGTAACGATAAGAGATGTGTCATTATGATTATTATAAATATATAATGTGTCACAATATGAACCTGCCACACTTTGATCGAGCTTAATAAAAATTAATGAGCTGTCTTGAGGTTGAATTGTATCTGGAGTTGTATAATTAATACTGAAAGGTGATAACAGCCCGTCTATACCATCAACAGTTAAATCTTCAGTTCCAATATTTTTAACCACAAAGGATAAAGAATCATAACCAATTGATTTTTCCATTATCCCAAAATCTATTGAATCGGGAATAATTGAGATAAAAGGAGCTATGAGATCTGCAGTAATAACAAGCGATGTATCCTGATCATCGTTATATATAAACAAGGTGTCACAATACGAACCTGCCACACTTTGATCGAGCTTAATAAAAATTAATGAGCTGTCTTGAGGTTGAATTGTATCTGGAGTTGTATAATTAATACTGAAAGGTGATAACAGCCCGTATATGCCATCAACAGTTAGATCTTCAGTTCCAATATTTTTAATAACAAAGGATAAGGAATCATATTCATCTGCACTGGACATACTTCCAAAATTAATAGAATCAGGATTTAGATAAATGATTGGTGCAGTTAACTCAACGGTAACAACTAAAGATGTATCTTTATCATTATTGTAAATCAATAGAGTATCAATGTGTGAACCCGGAATACTCATATCAAGAATAATAAAAATCTCAGAGCTATCACTAGGTTGTATTGTGTCTGGTATAGTATAGTTTAAACTGAATGGTGTAGAAAGACCAGTTAGACCATCAATTACCAAATCTCCTGTACCACAGTTTTTAACTACAAAAGATAAGGAATCAAATTGGGCCGTTGCTGACTTTGTTCCAAAATCAATAGCATCTGGTGTAACAGAAATTATTGGTTCTGTAAGTTCACCTATCACAACGATCGATGTATCAACATCATTGTTATGGATCCACAAAGTATCAATGAAATAACCAGGTGTACTCCTATCAAATGTAATAAATATCTCTGAGCTATCATTAATTTCCGGATAAATAGTATCAGGCAATTGATAGTTTATATGAAAGGGAAATTCCAGTTCACTAAATCCATCAACAATTAATTTACTCGATCCAAAGTTTTTTATAACAAATGATAATGAATCCTCTTCATTTGATATTGCCTGAGTTCCAAAATCAATAATATCAGGTATAATAGAAATTATAGGCTCAGTAAGTTGTGCGGTAATAATAATAGATGAATTATTACAATTATCAAATATTTCCAAAGTATCGATATACATTCCTACATCAAATTCACGCTCCAGTATAATTGGTATAAAAATGCTATCTCCGATCTGAATAGTATCGGGTGCTGGGAAATTTACACTAAATGGTTGTTCAAGACCTAATAAGCTATCAATAATAAGTTCAGCATTTCCAATATTTTTTACAATGATAGAAAGGGTAGAATCTGTTATGGATGTTGTATCCACTTTACCAAAATTTAATGAATCTGAAGGATTATGATACAATTCAGGACCAAAATCTGGTCCGGATATATATGTTGATCCTCCTCCAGTTACTATATTATAATTTGTTCCTGCATTATTATTGTTCACTTGTAAGGCATAAAATGAGCCAGCTAGCATAGTATAATAACTTCCATCAGTTTTATATGTGAATAACATGGTGGAGCCATCTCCTACAATAGTGGTATCTGGTCCACAAAATACAAAATCTTCTCCACTTATTGAGTAACCTATCTCAAAACTAAAAGTATTTCCAAGTTGAAGAGGAGAAGTGAATAGGATTTGCCCAGTCCATGTGTCATTTGTAGAAAAATTTATACCATTATTTACACGTTGATCAGAAATCCACATCTTTGAATTATTACCAAAAATTGTATCTTCATGCAAGGGGTTTCCCAAAGAATCTTTATACATAATACTATCAGCAGAAAGCCACCATGCTTGCATAATATAATTATCTGATGATAATATAAGTGGATAATTATCGTTTGGCTCGGAGCCGGGAAGATAGCAAGGTGAATCTCCTATTCCATCTTCATTTGAATCAACCCCGGAATAACTACCATAAAAATTTCCCAAGAATTGTTTATGATATGAATAATCATTAAATTTATATGAAATTTCTGTTGGTGAATTCCAATCATTAATTGAGCTGGTCGAATTAACGGGGAAAGAATTATTACTAAAAGTATTCATGTAAATCTTATTATTATCTGAAGATAAAATATTAAGGCCAAAAGTTGTATTTGAATCAAATAGATTTTTAGTTAAAATATTATTATCTGAATTATCTAAAACGATTCCATGTTCAGTGTTATTAGAAAAAATATTATTCGTTATGGTATTGTTTAAGCTATTTACCGAAATATGTAAACCAAATTCATTAGAATCAGAAAAATTATTATTTACAATATTATTTGTGCAATTATTTACCATTCTTAATCCAGCAGAAAAATTATTTTCTAAGAAATTATAGTCTATAAAATTATCAGCACAGTTAACTAAACTTATTCCAAACATTCCATTTAAATTTATATTATTATTTAACACGGTATTATTATTACTCGCATATAAATTTACTCCAAATACGGTATTATCATAAATATCGTTATTTTCGAAGTTATTAAATTCGCTGTTTGAAACAACCATTCCATTACTTAAATTTTTGTAACATTGATTAAATTTTATATTATTATGATTTGAATATTCTACACATATACCAGTATAAAAATTATAATCACAATTATTATTTTTTAAAGTATTACTATTTGAATTTCTCATTAAAATTCCATAATCACTTCTTTGATTAAAACTACAACCAAAATTATTATTAATAATTAAGCAATTAATGACAGTATTCAAGTAAATTCCTGCTTTATAATCTGTAGGGATTTCTGCACCATAAACCGAGAATCCATTAAATGCAACAGAATCTGATGTTATTTTTATTACATGATCATTTGTATTTGATGCAGCAATAGTAGTTGAATCACGACCATTTATAGATGATAGATTAACAGTTTTATTTATATCAATATTTTCTGTATAGGTGCCATTATTTACCTTAATAGAATCTCCATTACTTGCAGCATCTATACCATCTTGTATTGAAGCATTATCTGTAATATACCAGCTATGTGGCGGATCGATCATAGCATTAGTAATAGTTATTGGTTTTGCATCAAGAGTAACATCTCCATCAATATTATAATCGCTACTTGCTATACCTTTTATAAATATTGGTTTGTTTACAATAACACTGTCTGAATAAGTTATACTCTCTACATTAATGGTTCCTGAATTCATCGTATTATTAATTCCTTCTTGAATAGTATCATAAGGATAAATTTGTGTTCCAAATTCATAAGTATTAAATGTGCCAACATAAACATTGCTATTATCGATGGATTGCATCGGACCGGCTTGAGCAAAATTAGGACTATGATTTCCAACATCATCTAACCAGTATATTCGAACAAGATAATTAGTTGTCTCAATTGTTGATAAATCGTAGGGTGATGTAATCGTATCTATTATTGTTGCAAAAGAATCACCCGGCCAACTAGTATAATTTTCTGTATAATACAAACGAAAATAACCTGAACCTTTAGTTCCATTTTTGTAAAATTCAATATTTAAATGACCACCCGTATCAACTGGATCACTGAAATCTGTTATGAATACTGTATCAGTTGGATTCATAGTATCAATACTGAAAGCATCAAATAAAGTATCTAATATGGTTTGTGCATATTGAATATATATATCAATACTATCAATTTCAACATTATTATCTTCAACATCATAATTCATGTAAAAATTAGTAGAATCACTCGACCAGGAAGGTGTTGAATCATTTAAGGTAGAACTTATAACTGGATCAAAACTTATTTTAGTTGCTTCGGTAGTGTCAACAGCCTCATTGAATATAATTGTAATGGTAAAATTGTCTGGGCCAGTATCAAAATCACTAATCAGACTATCTGATGTATTAATACTTACTATTGTTTGTGCAAATAAAATATCAGCAGGAAGAACATAAGTTAGTAAAAGGACTAAAAAAATAATAAATAAAAAAATTTTGTTTTTCATCTTGCAAAACCTCGATTTTTTAATAAAAATGTCAAGACTTAATTTATTAGAGTGATTCATAAATACTAAGTTATAATTTGTTTGATGTGATAATTTTACTTTCGAAATTTAACATATGGTAGTTCTAATTCTTTCCATTCATCAAAACCACCTAACATATTATATAAATGTGTAAAATTTCTCTTTTCCATAAGTTGCATTGCTTTTCCGCTGCGCCCACCCACCTTACAATAAATTAAATATACCTTTGATTTATCAAGCTTAGAAATTTCTTTGATAAAATTATCATTTTTAAAATCAATAAATATAGAATTTTTAATATAACCCTTATCTATTTCTTCAGGGGTTCTCACATCTAAAATAACAAAATCTTCATCGCCCAAATTTTGTTGAATTAAACGAAAAGATTCTTCTGGGGTTATATCTTCATAGATTGGTGGTAAGGTTGATTTTTTTTGGAAAAGACTACATTCAGTAATACAAAAAGCAATGACAAATAATAAGCATAAAAAAACTATATTCTTTTTTTTCACAATATTTTATTTCCCGTTATATTGATAATTAATTCTTAAAGTTTCCTTAGTATGAATCGGATCATTGGAAATTATATCAATTATTTTTTTATAATCCTTACCTGGATCAACATCATCGCAAAAGAGCTTAATAAATCCATTTTCACCAGGTTTTACAATAGATGAAAAAGCTTCTACGTGACATCCCTGATTCACATGAATGTTATGTATTTGTAAATCACTTGATCCTCTATTTTCGAAAAGGAATTCGAAACTTACCTCTTTTGAGTTTTTATTAGAGTTGATATATTTTATTTTTTCAGGGAAAAAAATTATTGGAACTTCCTGAGAATCAATATTTTCAATTGCAGGTAACTTTGGTAAAATTGTAGCTGTTAGAAATAATTTTTTCTCTGATTTTAGTTTTTTATTTAACAGAATCATTTTTATTTTTTCATAGAAAAAACCATATGTACTTATTTGAGAAACATTTAACTTACTAATTATGAATCCTTTTTGGTTTGGAGGTATTTTATTTGGTATTACTTCCAACGATAAATAAGATGGTATTTTTTCAAAGAAAATATTAAGAGATAAGCTATCATGATTCACAATCTCAACTGTATCAACCTTTGTTTCGTTATCGTATACATTGCCCAATGAAAGTGTACTATATTCTAAATCGATATCACCGTCTACTTTATTAATTTTATTAAACGGAGGAATTATTATGCCGAGAACATCTAATTTAAGTGCTTTATTTTTTGTGTTGGTAAAGATATTTACTGATTTATGAAACTTACCTCTCCTATTATGAGGATTAAAGGTAACGTTTATAAACCCACTATCTCCAGAATTTATCAAACCAGTAGACCTACTGGTTACAGTACATCCTCAAGATGATTTAACCTTCTTGATTTCAAGCGGTTCATCTCCCGTATTAGTAAAGATAAATTTGTGATGCAACTTTCCATTTGTTTCTAATACCTCTCCAAAATCGAACGATTTTTCTGAGAATGATATTTCAGGTTTTGAATATAAAAGAGATATAAAAAATAATCCTAAAAAACACAAAAATATTACTTTCTTCATTTAGTTTCTCCTAATTTTTTCTAAAAGTCTTATGAGCCAAATATTAGTCAAATTTTTCAAAGAAAATTTATAAAATTATACGAATTTTTTTAATAATATAAGCTGTCTTAAACAGAATAAATTAAGATTTCAGTTTCTCAGTAGTGGAACTTATAGTGAACCCCATTGTCCAGACAAATATATTAATTATCACTACTGTCCAGTTAAGCTTACGTCAGAATAGCGGAAAAGCCTATGATTAAAGGAGAAAACGGCATAAAAGATATTTTTTGATTTGAAATAGCTTCTTCGTTTTTACTTCATCAAAAAGAGGTAGAAAATGAATGAAGGTAAGACGGTTTTTTCTCAAATTATGAGCTATTTTTCAAAGTATGAGTTTGATAGGAATGTTAAAAGGTATAAAGGAAATTACAAAATGCGTCATTTCAGTTGTTGGGATCAATTTCTCTGTATGAGTTTTGCTCAACTAACTTACAGAAGAAGCTCACGAGATATTGAAGCTTGCCTGAATGCACAACCGCAAAAACTTTATCATATGGGAATCAGAGGAAATGTAACGAGGACAAATTTAGCAAATGCGAACCAAAATCGAGATTGGAGAATTTATGCGGAATTTGCCCAGCATTTAATTTTCATAGCAAGAAATCTTTATCAGAACGATAATTTAGCCGACATTGATTTAGACAATATTATTTATGCTCTTGATTCAACAGCCATAGATTTGTGTTTATCACTTTTTCCTTGGGCGAAATTTCGGAAAAGAAAAGGTGCGGTAAAGCTTCATACTTTGTTGGATTTACGAGGTTCAATACCTACATTTATAGAAATAACTAATGGTTCTGTTCATGATGTAAATATATTAGATGTTCTCATTCCTGAAGCGGGTTCATATTACATTATGGATAGAGGTTATATTGATTATAAGCGTCTTTACCGATTAAATAAGGAATTGAGTTATTTCATTGTAAGAGCTAAAAAGAATTTAAAATTCAAACGTTTATATTCAAATAGAGTTGATAAATCTACTGGATTGAGATGTGATCAAGTTGTTAAACTTTCAGGATATTATAAGAAGAAGGATTATCCTGAGACGATAAGGAGAGTTAAATTTTTTGATGCAGAAAACGATAAAAGATTTGTATTTCTAACAAACAATTTTGAAATTCCTGCATTTACAGTTGCCGGGCGCGGAGTCTATGGCGGGGGTGGGATAACGCCAGATATATTTATCGTACAGGACACTTTGAATTCATTTGAGCTTGAAGTTCGCAGAAATAATGTGTTCTTTCCTTTTGCAGTAGATTTTCTTTCAAAAGTTGATATCGATGAAAACTTCTATGTCGAAGATGAGCTCTTTGATGAGTTTCTTGATTCAATTCTTGAAAAAGATATTGAATTTACTGACGAAGAGCTGGCGGATTCCCAATCCTGGTTAAGAAATGCGCTAGAAGCACAAATCATCAGCAACAAGTTCGGACTTAAGGAAGGGAACAAGATAGCGATAAGACAGGATATGCAATTACAAGCAACACTTAAACTTTTTGAGCAATACGGATCCCTGAAAGAAATGTTTGCCCGTGCAGACGAGTTGGCTCAAGAATAATAACCCTATAACATAAAATAAGAAGGCTCATTTACAAGATGAGCCTTTTTTATATTCACCACATCTTCTGGCTACCAAGCCCCAGCTTGGTAGCCAGATGCTTTACTAAGCTGGGGCTTAGTAAAGAGAAATATCGGGGCAAGGGCATGTACTAAAATAAGGTTTTTTCAGACTGGACTTCATCCTTGGATGGAGTTCAGTATGAGCTGGAGAAGAATAATTCCGATATAATAAAAAAGCTCACGAAACCGTGAACCTTTCTTTTTGACAAAAATTCTTATGGTTACCAAGCTCCAGCTTGTTAGCCAGATGCATTACCAAGCAGGGGCTTAGTAAAGAGAATATCGGGGCAAGGGCATGTACTAAAATAAGGTTTTTTCGGGCTGGACTTCATCCTTGGATGGAGTTCAGTATGAACTGAAGAAAAAAGAGCAAACCCGAAATAAAAGAGCCCACAAAACCGTGAGCCTTTTCTTATTGAGTGTTTTCTCGTTCCCAACACCAGCCAACCGAACCTCATTCCTAACGCCTTCGTTGGGAATGCACTGACTATACTAAGCATTACCAAGCCAGTCTCCATTGCATTTCAGTCTTCACTACGTTACGCCCAGACAGGACGCCTTGGTAAGCAGGGGCTTGGTAATGGAGCTGCAAGCATATAATAAAAAAGCCCACAAAACTGTGAGCATTCTTTTGAGATAAAAAAAATTGGTTATCTGATTATCACAACTTTTTTGGTTTCATACAACCTGTTCTCAATAAGAAGCTGGTAAAGATAAATGCCCGAAGACAATTCCTTGCCCTGCGAGTTTTTCCCATCCCACGAGAGTTGAATGTCCTGATTTTTTTGAACATCATTATTATACAGCGTATTGACGAGCTGCCCTTTTATATTATACACATTCAATGAGAGCTTTCCTTGTTTGGGAGACAAAATGTTAAGAGATGTGTATAGGGAAGTTGTACCAAAAGGATTTGGGATATTATGCAAAATACCGAATGTAGTTGGTTCGAATTCCTGTTGAGTAACAGGAAGACTAGTATTATCAGTATCAATCGCAATAACTGGATCATATTTTGTTGCATTATCATCGTAAAATTGACAATTTATCATTAAGCTGTTCTCAAAACTAAGACCAGCGGTTTCTGATGGATATTCAATTACTATCTTAACATGAATTAAACCTGTTGGTGTTGTTGGTAAAGAATTACCCCAACCTGCGGCACTTGTATATTCGAAAGTAACAGCTAATAAAGAAGATGTATTATCATTAAGCAATAATAGATATAATGGAGGACCTGCATTCGATGTAAGTGTTCCCTTCGTTACAGTTACTTTACTATTGCCATAAATGCTTTGTCCAAATCCTAAAGTACTGTAATTAAGATATACCATACCTGTTCCAATTCTTGTTCCTGTTGCAGAAGCATTAGCCATTACATCAAATTCATAATATCCATTTGTGCCACCAGCAGTTATCTCACCATTAGCAAATGTAAAAGCAATTCCTACATCTTCTTTCGTAAAGTTAGCATATGCAAATCTAGCATAAAAGATTGCTATAAAAGCAAGTAATATAGTCATTAAAATGATTAATAAATATTTATTTTGTTTCATATTTTTTATCTTATGCATAACACTCATACAATTTTTCCTTCCTATTCTGCTGTTACATAATAGAATTTTTTCTCATTTGTTACTGGGGCTGTCCAAGTTGTATCAATAAATATCCCTGTTGGGTCTGGTGAATTAAATCCTGAATATGGATTTTCCGAAGAATAAACTTTATATAATGTTGCATTGGGAACAACATCCCAAGTAATAATAACATTGTTTCCATCTATATTAATTGAAACATTAGCTGGAGTAGAAAGAATACCAGGGAGACTATTATTATCAGTATCAATCGCAATAACTGGATCATATTTAGTTGCGTTATCATCGTAAAATTGACAACCTGTCATTAAGCTATTCTCAAAACTAAGGCCGGAAGTTTCTGAGGGATCTGCAATTTCTATTTTTACATGAATTAAATTTGTTGGTGTTGTTGGTAAAGAATTACCCCAACCTGCTGAAGAAGTATATTCGAAAGTAACAGCTAATCGAGAAGATGTATTATCATTAATTAATAGTAGATATAATGGAGGTCCTGCATTCGATGTAAGTGTTCCCTTTGTTACAGTTACTTTACTATTGCCATAAATGCTTTGTCCAAATCCTAAAATACTGTAATTAAGATATAGCATACCTGTTCCAATTTTTGTTCCTGTTGCAGAAGCATTAGCCATTACATCAAATTCATAATATCCGTTTGTGCCACCAGCAGTTATCTCACCATTAGCAAATGTGAATGTAATACCTATATTATCAGCTTGAGCATAACAAATACTTATGAAAAGTATAATACAAATTAAAATAAAAAGTTTTTTCATATTAGTTAAAAAGAAATCCCGGATTCGCCAGACGGCGAACCCGGGGGTTTTAATATATTAACACATTATCTCATCAAGATGAGTTTTTTAATTTCTTGAGATTTACCGTTCACAGTCAGGTTATAGAAGTAGATTCCTGGAGAGAGCTGTTTTCCTGTATCATCTGTGCCATTCCATTGTAATGATTTGTAATCTGAAATGCCAGAATATAGATCTTTAACAAGCTCGCCCTTGATGTTGTATATCTTCAATTCAACCTGTGCTGTTTGATGTAGATTGAAAGCAATTCTTGTTCCATTCACAAAGGGATTGGGCGCATTCTGCAATAAACCGAATATCTCAGGTCGGGCTATCTGACCAATGCCAGGATCAACCAGATCGGGAATCGTAAGCTGAGCTGCTTTGTTATAATGATGAACAATTCCACCGTAGTCAATTGATTCCAACCAGTAGTAGTACACATCACCAGATACCGGTTCTTCTATTGTATCTTCATAGGTGTAGGAGCTCTTTTCGCTTGTAGTTCCATTTCCATCAAAGAATTCTGATACTTTTTGAGCATTGGTGAAATCATCTTCAGCATTTCTGTAGACGAACCAACCCATGTTGTCTGTTTCAGATTCAGTCTCCCAGTAAAGGACGGGGATCTTATCGAGGTATTGAGCAGTGAAAGTGGAAAGCACAACAGGTAAGGTGTGATCATCTGTATCGTCAGCAGTAACAGGATCGTATTTAGTTGCATTATCATCGTAGAATTGAGTACCTGTCATTAAGATATTCTCAAAGCTAAGACCTGCAGTCTCAGTGTCATCAGCAATATCAATCTTAACATGAATTAAATCTGTTGCTGTTGTTGGTAAAGAATTACCCCAACCTGCTTCAGAAGTATATTCGAAAGTAACAGCTAATCGAGAAGATGTATTATCATTAATTAATAGTAGATATAATGGAGGTCCTACATTCGATGTAAGTGTCCCTCTTGTTACAGTTACTTTACTATTGCCATAAATGCTTTGTCCAAATCCTGCAGTACTGTAATTAAGATATACCATACCTGTTCCAATTCTTGTTCCTGTTGCAGAAGCATTAGCCATTACATCAAATTCGTAGTACGAATGGTCTGAAGCAAGATATCCATTGTCGAATGTGAAGGTTAAGCCAACAGCATCCTTACTACCATTATCTTGAATACCCTTTACAACACCTTTGTTGGGGTTTGAGGCCTTTGTTGTCTGAAGCGGAACACTTGTTGATTTTCCAGCATTAGCTCTCCAATAAGGATTTAAATCCTCCGTATTAACCTGACCATTAAGATTGAAGTCTGCTGATTCGTAACCTGCCAAACCAGTCTGGGGTCTCCAATAATCATTTCTGTCAATCGTATTAATGTTACCATCATCATCAGCATCACCGGTATACAGTGCATAAACATCGGTTTCAACTTCCTTGAAACCGTTAAGATAGGCAGTTCCATCAGTTGTCAGATTAATGGTTGTTGCCTGGCTTGCAAAGTCGCCGAATTTGTGTGTAGTAAAACTCATCATTGCAAGATGGTTCCTGTGCATTATGACAAGGTAATACTCAATATCAGTTGTGTAGTAGAAAGGAAGACTCTTTTCTCCACTAGCGTTAATGACATAACCATCAGTTGACACATAAGCATCTGCGGTTTTTACAGTTGCACCAGTAGCCGTATTTCTAAGTTCTACGGTAATTACATCAACAGCATTGGAAGGAGCACCAGCAGGAAGAAGTCCAGCAGTGTAAAGATCATTATTCATTGTGCCGCCAGTTTGATATGGACCCTCAAGGAATACCGTGATATTTGCGTATGCAGGAAGGTCATCCTTAGGTGCAGCTGAACCATATACCCATGTGGATTGAACACCACCATCTTTTGTTACAATTTCTGTATAAGAGATATGGTTTTCATCAAATCCGCCAAGCTTGGTCGGGTTGTACACTGCAGCCATTCTGAAGTTGTATTCAGTGTCGGACGCAGGAGCAGGAAGAAGCGCAGTGTAGACATTTGAAGTTGTACCATTATCATAGCATGCGATGTCTGCAAGGAAGTGCCAATCTGGCACACCTGATGCAATGGCAGTATCGATCTCAACTACATAGTAGCTGACACCATGATAAGCTTTTGTACCAGTATAGAAAGGATCATCAGGGGACAAGGTGTAGCTAAGGAATATCCATCCACCATTATCACCAGGATTATCTGTCCAGTTTGTAGGATCGGGTGGACGAGGAGCACTGAGCTCCTGGATTACGATATCAGTCAGGTCGGACATGTAATCAGGAGGATTGGTGTTGTACTCCCATGCGTAAAGAGTCAGATGATCTGCTGCTTCGAAAGGCAGTGTTGAGATACATGCACCGGTAACCTCTTTGAATCCATTCACAAGGAGCTGTTCTTCCGGAACGGAGAGTGCAACATGACTGCTGCTGAAGTCAACTAAGTTTCCATAATCCTGGTTTCTTGTTCCATTTACATCCGCAGCTGCAATCCTGAGATCAAAGTAATTATTTTGATATGGTTCTGTTGGATACAGTTCCATTACATATTGAGTAACAGTTGGATAATATGAAGTTCCATGCATATCTGTATCGTACCAGGGTGTATAATCTACATAAGTGGAAACCTCATCACCAAAACCTGAAGCAAGACCATAATCAAATATGAAGCTCGGACCAGTTGGGTCACCCCACCAGTTGTCTTCAGCATCTAGTGTGCCGGCAACAGCGGCATTGAGGATACCATAGTTGGTGTTCCCCACGATATGATTATAGTGCACGGCCCAGGTAGAGACATCATCAACGGAATCAGTAATCTCGATTCCAATCGGATTGTTGGTAAAGGTATTGCCAGTAATCGTGAGGGTGGTTGTGGTCTCTTTCAGCCTGAGGCCAGATACCACGTTGGAGTCAAAGGTGTTACCCGTCAGTGTGTTGCCGCTATTGCTCTGAAAGCGCATGCCGTACGAGGTATTCAAGTTACATGTATTGTTGGTGAAAGTGTTATCGTTAGACCCAGTACCACCGGGAACAGACCCTGTAGTATGATAGAAGCCATTTACGCCGTTCGAGCTCGCTATGTTGTCTTCAAAAGTATTATTGCATGATGATTCCGTTTTGAAACCGTAGCTACCGTTCGAGCTAGCAATATTTCCCGTGAAGGTGTTGTTATCTGAACCATATATCTCAAAGCCCTGTCTGAGACTGCCCGAGACGTCATTGTTCGTCAGTATGTTGTGGTGGCTCCCAAGACCTAGCCAGATGCCGTCCCAGTTGCCCGTTAGAACATTATCGAAGATATTGCAGGATGACACGCTAGCATTAAGATATATCCCTGCTCTTCCATCTACAGTTGCACCGCTCACTGTAAATTCTGAGATATTCACAGAATTCGCAGTTACAAAAAAGCCGTGGCCACTGGGGTCCGGTGCGGCCAAAGTAACGGTAGCGCTGCTTGCACCGATCAGAGTAAGTGATTCATCCACATTAACATTCTCGGTATATGTTCCAGCAACACAAGTAATGAAATTGCCACTACTTGCAGCATCAATTGCAGCCTGGATGTTTGAATAATAACCAAGAGTTGCCTTCAATGCAGCATCACTCAATATTACAGGTCCTTCAAATGGAGTACAAGGAGGACTTGAAGCACCAAGCCATGTGACATAATCAACATTATCACTTACTGGATCACCTTGTAAACCAAAATTAAATGTATTAGTGGCATGAGTAGGTCCATTTGCAGAATTCCACCAGTTGTTGGTTGCATCAAGTGTGCCGAGAACTGCGGCATTGGAGATACCAACGGTGTTCCCCGCGATATTATTACAGTGCACTGCCCAAGTAGAGACATCAGTAGTACCAGGATTATTAGCAATACTAATCTCGATACCAATCGGATTAAGGGTTATGTTGTTGTTCTCAATTGTGAGATTCAACACTGGAGGTTGAGGATCCCACTCATTCACCCTAATGCCAGATATGCCGTTAGAGTCAAAGGTGTTACCCGTTAACGTGACGCCGTTCCCGCCATGTATGCGAAAACCCTGTTCAGTGTTCAAGTTGGCAGTATTGTTCGTGAAGGTGGCGTTGGCACATCCGCCCCCGTCTCCTGTAACTGAATAGAAGCCGTATCTGCTGTTCGAGTTTGCAATGTTGCTCGTGAACACGTTGTTGCTTCCAGAGTCAATCTTGAAGCCGTATCTGCCAGCCGAGGTAGCAATGTTGTTCGTGAAGGTGTTGTCATCCGAAATATATACCTCAAAGCCCTGTCTGAGACTGCCCGAGACGTCATTGTTCGTCAGTATGTTGTGGTGGCTCCCAAGACCTAGCCAGATGCCGTCCCAGTTGCCCGTTAGAACATTATCGAAGATATTGCAGGATGACACGCCAGCATTAAGATATATCCCTGCTCGTCCAGCTACAGTTGCACCGCTTACCGTGAATTCTGAGATACTCACTGAACTCGCAGTTACAAAAAAGCCGTGGCCATAGGGGTCCGGTGCGGTCACAGTAACGGTAGCGCTGCTTGCGCCTGTCAGGGTGAGCGATTTATCCACATTTACGTTCTCGGTGTATGTACCTGAATTCACCCAGACCGTGCTGCCGATTCCCTTGCTGCCTGTCACAGCATCTATACCGCGCTGGATACTTCCGCTAGTTTGAGTTACAAATGCCTCGTTGAGTACCCACTCGATATATCCGAGATTTGCATCATCGAGTTTGTGATAAATCAGGTCTTCAATGGCGAAATTGTCAGCGGGACCGTTGAAGGTACTACCGATGAAGGATATCGGTGAGTGGCCAGTGAAATCTGTACCAGGCCAGAAACCTGCGATTTGCCGCATACCAGCAGTATTGTAGGTGTTGGGTGTGAATGTTCCGGTACCGCTCCATCCTGGATAGTCCCAGATCATACCCCATACACCAGTTCCTCCGAATACCTGACCGTTCCCACCAGTTCCCTGGAAGGTATTGTCAGTAACCGTTGGATTACCAGAAACCGAGCTGATCATGAGAGCGAACTGTCCGCCTCCATTGGCTGCTCCGTCAAAGAGGTTGTTTTGTATAAGTAGGGTTGGACCTATTGCTGACAGCCACACACCTTTATTGAGCCAATCCATATCAAAGGTATTATTTGTAATGGTTGCACTTGCTGCGCCCTCAACAAGGATACCGGTGTTAGAGTTGAGATCGGTACCCTGAATGGTAAAACCATTAATGGTACAGGTAACCAAGGCGCCTGTTTTAACAACACCACCCGGATTGGGTCCAACATCGTAAGCCGTGCCCTTGATAAAAGTAGTAGCAGCTCCTGATTCAGAATTAATAGTAACGTCTTTATCTACAACTACATTTTCAAGATATGTACCATCAGAAACTATTACTTTATACCATGTCAGCACATCTGCGTAGTCAATACCATGTTGAATAGTATCTGTATAGAGAAGTATATCTCCACCAGCATTTTCTACCCACACATCGGTATCATAAGTTGTTGTAGTGCACCATGGTCGATAATCAACATATGAAGTTACCTCATTACCAAGTCCGCCTGAATTGTTGTAAGGGGGGACACCAGGAGTTAAGGGCTTATTGTCAAGAGGTCCGGTTACATCGCCCCACCAGTTGTTCTCAGCATCGAGTGTACCAATAACGGCAGCATTTGAGATACCATAGTTAGTGTTACCCACGATATTATTATTGTTCACGGTCCAAGTAGAGACATCAGTAGCAGGATTATTAGCAATACTAATCTCGATACCAATCGGATTAAGGGTTATGTTGTTGTTCTCAATTGTGAGATTCAACACTGGAGGTTGAGGATCCCACT
>Ga0222683_1000020_pt1 | contig 84276 bp, 79 predicted proteins | sample AntAcemetage1073_FD_179841 | JGI IMG/M metagenome (GOLD analysis project Ga0222683, IMG submission 179841) | Saline water microbial communities from Ace Lake, Antarctica - #1073 | ecosystem: Environmental > Aquatic > Non-marine Saline and Alkaline > Saline | place: Antarctica: Ace Lake... | reverse complement strand
ATTGACGGAAAACCAAATTGCAAACCTATCTACAAACCAGAATTAGATCATCCTTGGAGAAAATTTCAATATTCTAATAAATTTTATCAAATGTCCAAGTAGGACATTTCTATTTCACCTTTACAAAAGAAAAAATTTGGTTGACACAAACAAATTATTATTTTAAACTACTATAAAATAATAAAAAGTGGAGGATAACATGATTAGCGTTTTTGGTATATTTTCTATTTCAAAAATCTTAATGGATATTATAGTAAAAGGTTTATTAGTTACGGCATTAGTGAATTTTGCTGTTATTATAATTACTGGTGTTTTAAAAAATGTTAAAGAAAAAAAATTAAAAAATTGAAATGAAGATCTTTTAAATTGATTTGATACTGCTCTGAGCAATCCGAGCAGTTTTTTTTATTACGTCTTACAGCTTATAACTTATGTCTTATAGCTTTTTAACCATATAAGTCCCATTAAGCCTATATTCCAATTTACGATAATATTCTCTAACTCCAATGCCAGAAATAACAGCAATTTTTTTATAACCCCGTTTTATGGATATTTTTTCTGCTTGAGCCATTAATCTTTTTCCAAATCCTAGATTTTGAGCACTTGATGGAGAGGTAGTTTTTTTATGATGAGGTATTAGTTTGCCATAAGCATGGATTTCGCGAACAATAGAGCAGTTATTTAACTCTTTAATAAAATTGTCAGCATAATTATTAAATCTTAATCTTAAAAAAGCATACAGTTTAGTTCGTTCTTTATTTTCATAACTGATAAAATATTCTATACCATTAGAGGCCTTATATTTTTGAATAAATAATTTAGCATCTGATAATTTAATTTCCTGATTTTTTATTTCTCGACAACGAATGCATTTACATCTTAAATTCTTTTTTTCTAATTCTTTATGAATAATTTGTCTAAGATTAGTAATATTGTTACCACCTACAATGGATTCTTTGGGAATGTCTCTAATTAATCTATTAATACGGACATAATAGGGAATAGTTTGAATTTTTATTTTTACTAATAAATTTAGAAGTTGTTTTTTAGTGTAAGGATAATATTTTTTTTCTTTAAATAATTTATACAGCGGTTTGGCTTCTCTAGTAACTACGCAAGGATAAATTTTTATTTGGTCGGGCTGATAATTGGAGTCAGAAAAAACTTTTTTAAACATTTGTAAATCTTTAGCTGGAGTAGAAAAAGGCAAATCAGGCATTAAATGATAATCTACTTTAATTCCGGTTTGTTTGCATAATTTAGTAGCTTCAATAATTTCTTTTTGTCCATGGCCTCTTTTAACTTTTTTTAGAATTTGATCGCTAGTATGCTGAACACCAAGTTGAATTCGAGTACAGGCTTGTTCTCGCATAGCAATAATTTCTTTTTGATTTAATAAATCTGGTCGAGTTTCTAAAGTTTCGCCAATAATTCTATATTTTGTTTTTTCATTCCGTTTTAATTCTTTTTCTAAACTTGTTTTTTTGTCCCGACTTCGCCAAGGCTTCGTCGGGTAAATTTTTAATTTTTTAGTTCTTTTATTTCCATAATCATTAGCTCCCTGAAAACAACGAGCAATAAAATTATTTTGATAATTACGAGCATAAGCGTTCCAAGATCCACCTAAAACTAAAAGTTCAATTTTATCAACTATATGACCATTGGTTTCTAGGGCTTTAATTCGGTATTGGACTTGTTTATAAGGGTTAAAATTTAAACCTTTAGCTCGTTGAGCTGCTGGTTCATTAGATAAATAACTAACTGGCATATTTGTTTCATGAGGACAATAAATACACGTGCCGGGACATTGATAGGGCTTTGTTAAAACAGTTACTGGAGTTACTCCGGAAATTGTACGAGTGGCTCGGGCAATAGTTAATTTTTCAAAATTTAGATTTCGTTTAATTTTATTATTTTTAAGTAATTTTTGGTAAGCATTTATTAAAACAGAATTCTTGACTGGTTTTATTTTGTTTTTTCCACATAATCTCTTTTTAGTCAATTCAAAGTCGTTCCTATTTTTATAGGATTTTTTAATTAGTTCTTGAACGATTTTTTGGTATAATGAATTCATGTATAATGTATAAAGTATTAAGTATAGTGTATTATGAATAACAAAGACATTAAACAGGCTTATGATGCAGTAGCTGATCATTTTAGCTTGACTAGAAAAAAATATTTACAGGTCGAATTATTAGAGTTTAGTAAATATTTTCAAGATAGTCAATCTGTTTTAGATTTGGGCTGTGGTTCGGGCCGAATGATTAGAATTTTAAAAAATTTTGAATTAGATTGTGTTTTTGTAGATATTTCCGAGAAACAACTTAATTATGCCAAAAAAGAGCAGAGAGGTAAAATCAAAAGAGCTGAATTTATAGTTGGAGATATTTTAAATTTAGATTTTCAACGAAATAGTTTTGATGTTATTTTATGTATTGCCACCTTTCATCATCTTAAAAATTTAAAACAAAGAAAAGAATTTTTAAAAAATATTTATTCTTGGTTAAAACCAGGTGGATATTTATTAATGACTAATTGGAATTTATGGCAAAAAAAATATTTAAAGTATCGTAATATTTTTAAAGGTCAAGGGAATTTTATGGTTCCTTATAAAAATAATGATGGCCAAATTTTAGCTAAAAGGTTTTATCACAGCTTTAAAGCTCCAGAATTAAAAAAACTGTTGTTGCAAACAGATTTTAAAATAGAAAAATTGGAATTGTCAGAAAGCGGGAATGATTTAGTTAGTGTTTCCAGAAAAATGTAGAGACGCAAAATTCCTGCCTTCGCCGAAGCGTAGCTCCGGCTACGCGTCCATCCTCCGAAGCAGAGCTTCTGCGGAGGACGGGCAGGCGGGTTGTGTCTGTACGAATTATTTTTAATACAATTCTAATTTTTCATTTTCATGACATCAAGAGGAATCTAGATGTTTTTTTATCCCCTCACCCAGCCCTTCGCGAAGGGCTGGGTGAGGGATTAATTTAAACCCAAAAATATGTTATAATTTAATTAGTTAAAAACATATAAAGTTTATAAAGTATAAAGTTAATTTGTTTATTTTATGCCTGTTTTTAACTTTAAACTTTTCACCCCGTGAAATTATCGCGAAGCGATACTATTTCACAGGGTAAACTTTCAACTAATCCATGCTAGACAAAAAGAATAAGCAAAATCTTGGTAATTTTTCGGATATCAACGATGATATTATCATAAAAAAAAATAATAATTTTAAGGTATTTTCTCATGGAAATTTGTCAGATTTAGAATTAAAAAAATTATCCCAAGAAGAAAAGACAAAATCTCAAATTAGAACTTTATTAGATACTGGTAAAGAAGAATTACAACTAGAGCCACCTCCTCCCATGGTTTGGAACAAAAAGTCAGCTTTTTATTTTGATTTAGGAGATGAGAATGATATTGAGCAAGAAAGGAAAAAAATAAAAAAAATAGAAATAGAGGATGCTAAAAAGTATAGTTTAAGCAAAATAGTAGAAAAGATTTCTAATAATTATAATTTAAATCTAGCTCCGCAATTAGAAAGCAGATTTAAAAATATAATACTATCCTTTTTAAAACATACTAGGACAAAAATTGATGTTTTGAGTTTTTTTCAGAATTCTATAGATAATTCGGGATTAAATTTAAGTCCAGACCTATCTCGGAAATTAATTGATTTATTGACAAATATTCAAGAAAAAATCGATCAAGTTGGGGGAGTAATTATTAATGATATAAAGGAAAAAAAAGAAATAAGTAAAAATATTGGTCAAGTTGAAAATTTAGCTAATAAAGATCCCCGTCAAGCTATTAAAATAGAAAAAAGAGATTCTTATATTCCAACAATGCAAAGGTATTATACTGTTAATAATAAAATTAATAATAAACCTAAAATTTTAGATGTCAGAAAAAAGGGCAAGGTGATTGGCCCGGTAGAAGAATTGTCGGAAATTACTTTAAATACTTTTAGAAAGATTTCTAGAAATCCTTTAGAAGCTATTCAAAAAATTATTGATAAGATAGATGCCCTGGAAAAAGATTCCTATTTGAAAAAAGCTGCAGCAATTAATAATTGGCGTCAAAGTGAGATTTATCAAATTTATTTATCTATGGGCAGAGAAAGCATGGAAAATGATATTTCTATTGATAAAATTGTTGAAAAAAGAACTCTAGCCAAAGACAAGGTTTTAAGTAAAGAAGAATTTAGTGCTATTACAGATTTAAATAAAAAGCTAAGATTTTAATATGAATCCCGTTAGATAATTTAATATAAATATTGAAGAATAAAATCTAACAGGGATATAATGAAAAATTTCAATTTAAAATAACAAATAATATCTAACGGGATGAATAGATTTTTAGTCCCACAATTTATAGAAGTAGAGGACAAAATATTTGGTCCAGTCACGGTTAGACAATTTATAATTTGTACAATCGGAGGGCTTTTAATATTTATGTCGTATAAACTTTCTGATTTTTCTTTATTTTTATTTGAATTGTTTATAATTGCCGGATTGACCATTGTAATGGCGTTTGTAAAAGTAAATGGTAAAAATTTTCACTTTTTTTTATTGGATTTTTTAGATTTTGTTTTTAAAACTAAAAAAATATCTATTTGGAAAAAAGAAGAAAATGTTAGTAAAAAAACAGAAATAAAGCCAGTAAAATCTAAAAAAGAGGAGTATAAATTTTATCCTAAAAGATTGCCAGTTTCTCGTCTAACAGAGCTTTCTTTAATTGTTGATACTGGGGGTGTTTATACGGGAGAAAGTGGTTTAGCAGAGTTAAAAGAAAAAGATATTAATTTTTCACCTAATTTATAAATGCGCCGCCTCCAATTTTTTTATAAATTAATGGGAATACATTATAAAAAATTTAATAGAAATATTTAAAACAAATAATTATCTAACGGGATGAATAATAAAAAGACCAATACAAAATCTTCAACCCAATCTTTTTTAGAGATTGCGGATATTAAGGATAATATGGTTATTTTAAAAAATGGAACAGTGCGGTCTGTTTTAATGGTATCTTCAATTAATTTTGCTTTAAAAAATCAAGATGAACAAGAAGGAATAATCTCTAGTTTTTATTCATTCTTAAATTCCATTGATTATCCTTTACAGATAGTAATTCAATCTAGAAATTTAGATATTGATGATTATTTACAAAAATTAGAAAATTTATCCAAACAACAGACCAATGAACTTTTGAGAATGCAAACATTGGATTATACTCAGTTTGTAAAAGAGCTTTTGGAGCTCCAGTCAATTATGACTAAGAAATTTTATGTTATTGTTCCTTATTCTGCTTTAAGCGATAAGAAAAAGGGATTTTTTGATAGGCTAACAAACTTTTTTTCACCAACCCAAACTTTGAAATTAAAAAAGAAAGAATACGATGAGTATAAAGATCAGTTATTTAGAAGAGTCGGCCATATCCAGGGTGGTTTGGAGGGGATGAGTTTAAAATCAACAGTTTTAGACACCGCTAGTTTAATAGAACTTTATTATAATTCTTATAATCCAGAAATTTCCAAAAGAGAAAAAATAAAAGATGTAGAAAAAATTAAAATTGATGAATAATATAGATTTGAAAATCGTTTACCCTGAACCAGTTATCGGTTCAGGGTGAAGTAGAAATTTGATAATAGTAATAGAAAATTGAAATTCGAAATTAGTTAATGAATTTCTAATATCAAATTTCAATTACGAATTTCTATTTTCGAGAAACTAATTTCTAATTAGAATTTAATACAAATATGTTTAAACAAAAACAAATTAAAGAATCAATCCAGCAAAAATCTTCGCAGAATTCTAAAAAAATCAAAAAAGAAGAATTAAAAGACGAAGATAAAATGAAGCTTTTGGAAGCAGAAAAAGTTTATAGAAGAGGACGAATTTCTATTAAAGATTTAATTGCCCCCTCGGCTTTTAAAGTGGATAGTAATTTTTTAAGATTGGGTAGTAAGTATGTCAGTACTCTATATGTTATTACTTATCCTCGTTATCTTAGTATTGGCTGGTTTGCTCCAGTAATAAATTATTCTATACCCTTGGATATTGCAATGTATTATTATCCAATTCCTTCAGAAAAGATTTTAAAAAAATTAAGAAATAAAGTTGGTTCTTTAGAGGCCCAGTTAAGTGCTGACCAGGAAAAGGGCGCTCCTAGAGATCCGCAGCGCCAAACAGCTTTACAAGATATTGAATCTTTAAGAGACGGTCTAACTCAGGGAGTAGAAAGGTTTTTTCACTTTGCTTTATATATAACTATTTATGCTGACAATGAAGAGGATTTAGAAAAAAAAGTAGAAATTATTGAAAATATATTTGGTTCTAAATTAATTTTTACTAAAAGGGCTTTATTTACTCAGAAAAATGGATTTAATTCTACTTTGCCCATGGGCAATGATGAACTTTATATAGTAAATAATATGAATTCTTCTCCGGCATCTGCTTCTTTTCCTTTTATCTCTTCAGAATTAACCAGCAATGATGGTATTTTATATGGCATAAATAGGCACAATAATTCTTTGATTTTATTTGATAGATTTTCTCTCCTAAATGCCAATGCAGTTGTTTTTGCTACTTCTGGTGCGGGGAAATCTTATGCTATTAAATTAGAAGTTTTAAGAAGCTTAATGATGGGGACTAATGTTATAATTATTGACCCGGAAAAGGAATACGAACACTTGTCTGATGCTGTTGGGGGAACATATATTAATCTTTCTCTAAATTCAGATAGCAAATTAAATCCTTTTGATTTACCCATGGCCATTTCTAAAGATGTTAAAGCAGCAGATATTATCAGAAGTGCCATTATTACTTTAAAGGGCTTAGTTCGTTTGATGGTTGGTAAATTGTCGCATTTAGAGGATTCGTTGGTAGATAGGGCATTATTAGAAACTTATGAAAAAAAAGACATTACAGCTAATGCAGATTTAGAGAAGATAGATCCGCCTTTAATGAAAGATTTTGAAGAAGTTTTGTCTAGTATGGAGGGTGGTGATAGTTTGGCTCAAAGAGTTAAAAAATATACAGAAGGTACTTTTTCCGGACTATTTAATAGCCCCACTAATGTAGATACCACAAATAATTTAATAGTGTTTAGCGTCCGGGACTTAGAAGATGAATTAAGGCCCATTGCCATTTATACTATTGTTAATTATATTTGGAATTTAGTTCGTTCTGAAATGAAAAAAAGAATTTTAGTAATTGATGAGGCCTGGTGGTTAATGCAACACGAGGATAGTGCTAAATTTATTTATGCTCTAGTCAAAAGATGCCGAAAATATTATTTAGGGGTTACTACTATTACTCAAGATGTTAATGATTTTTTAAACTCGCCCTATGGACAAGCTATTGTTACTAACTCGGCTATGCAATTATTATTAAGACAATCACCAGCAGCTATTGATGTAATTAAAAAGACCTTTATGCTGACTGATGAGGAAAAATATTTACTTTTACAGGGTCGGGTTGGCCAGGGAATATTTTTTGCTGGTGACAAGCATGTGGCTATTCAAGTTGAGGCCTCTTATACAGAGGACCAATTAATTACTTCTGACCCTAAACAGCTTTTAGAAATAGAAGAAGCTAAAAGAGAATTTAATAAATCTCAGGGCCAGGAAGAGGTTGTTCAATAAATGATTATTAAAAAATATAAATATGGATTTTCAAATGACCAAAAAGCAGATTAAAACTTTAATGATAGTTTTTGTAATTGTGGCTTTAATTGTTTTTTTAAGTTATGTTTTTACATTAAATAAGGGTCAGGAAGTTTTTAATAATCAAGAAGATTCGCCAGGGCCGCCTATTAATGATGTCAAGGAGAATCAAGAAGTACAAAAAGAAAATTTAAAACCTTTAGAAAGGCAGGAGACACAATTAGAATTAGATATAGAATCAGTAGCTCGTAATTTTACAGAAAGATATGGCTCTTGGTCTAATCATAATCAGAATAATAATTTCAAGTCCTCTAAAATATATATGACTGGAAATATGGAGTTAGTTTTGGATAATTTTATTGCTAATAATGAAAAATTAAATGATAATAGTGTTTATTATGGCATAAATACCAAGGTTTTAAATGTGCAGATTTTGGAATCTACAGTAGATTCTGCTTCTGTTAAAGTAAATACTCAAAGAAAGCAGGTCTTAGATAATACAGAAACAATTTATTATCAGGTTTTAAATTTATTTTTGGTTTATAAAGACGAGTGGTTGGTAAATGATGCTGATTGGGAATAAGATTTTAGTAAATTGTAAATATTATGGCTGATGATAAAAAAGAAGTTGATTTAAAACCAGGAGAAGAAAAAGAATTAGTAATTCCTTTAGCTGTTAAGGGTGATGATAAAAAAGAAGTTAATTTAAAAATAAAAATAGAGGGAAAAGTCAATAAAGAAAGTGATAATCTTTCTAAAATTAGTGAGGCAGGAGAAAACATTGAAGAACCCGAAACAGATAAACAGAAAGACGAAGGAACAGAAGATTTATCCGACGACCTGTCCTCCGGAGCGAATGCGAAGGAGGAATCCTTGGCGAAGTCGGAACCAAAGGATGAAGGAATGGGGGATGAAAAAGGTGAAAAAGATGATAAACAAGATGGTTTGTCTGAGAGAGGAGAAATGAACAAACGGCCAGAAATGAGAAATAAAGAAGAACAGAAGGACGGAAAAACTAAAGAACCTGAGGACGAAGGAACAGAAGAACCGAAAACAGGAGATAAAAAAGGAGAGCCAGAAAAACCAGAATTAGGACCCCATGGCCAATTAAGATCGGACAGGATGAATAAACAAAAAGAATTGGAAGGTGAAGGTAAGGATAAAGACGAAGATAAAAAGAAAAAATTTAAAACCATTCAGGAATGGAAGAAATTTAAAAAACAAGCCAGAGAAAAAAATAGAAAAGATAGGGCGAGCGGTGTAAAAAAAGAAGCGACCAATAAAGCAATTAAATTATTAAGTTTTGAGTTTTATAGACAATGTTGGTTGCATTATTTTTCTTCTTGGACTCTGACTTATTTTGGTTTATTGTTTTTATTTGTTTTAAAATATTTAAAATTTGAAAAAAATATAGTTGCTTTTGTTTCCCTTTCAGACCCGTCTGTTAGAGAGAAAGTTGTCAAAGGAGAGGATAAAACAAGTATATTGGCAATCATGGCTTTTTTAGGGGCTACTGCAGTAGAATGTTTTATTATTTTTATTATATGTGTTTTTATTGTTATTATTTCTAAGGCCTTATCTAATCCAGTTGGTGCACTGCTTACGGCAGTAAAATTAGTTATAGAATTAGGTATTAAACTTTTAGGTCTTAGTTCCTAAATTAAGCGTTAAATTAATTTTATAAAGTCATTTTAATTATTTAAATATATGTTTAAAAAAATAGCTTTAATTATCCTTTTTATCCTAGTAAGCATAGGTTTGGCTTTTTTAATTTATACGGTCTTTTTTAAATCTCCTCCTCCACCTGTTATTAATAATGTTCCAGAACAAGCTGGAACCCTGCCGTCTATAGATGAGGGGGGGGCTAGAATAATAGATGAGCAAGAATTAGAAGTTCCAGATTTAGCAAGCAGTGATTTTCCAAAAGCTAAAGATGTAAAAATTTTAGAACAAGCAATAGCAGAAACAGCCAATGGCGGTTTAACTTATTCAGAACAAGTAATTTCTAATAGAGTAAGCGCTGGAAATTTTAGAGCCAGCAATAATCAAATGCTTTATTATGATTCTGCTCAACAAAGCTTTTATAAATTAACTGCTGGAGGAGAGCTAACAAAATTATCAAATAGAAAATTTTATGCTGTGCAAAATGTAACGTGGTCGCCTACCAAAAATCAGGGCATTTTAGAATATCCAGACGAAACTAAAGTTTTATATGATTTTGATAAAGACAAGCAATTAGCTACTTTGCCAAAACAAATGAAGGATTTTTCTTTTTCTTATAATGGCAACAAATTATCTTCTAAATGGATAGGGGATTATAGCGATGATAATTATGTTATTAGTTCTGACCCTAATGGAGCCAATTTTAAATTTGTAGAGCCCATGGGCGATAAGGCCGATGATGTAGCTAATGTTTGGAGTCCAGATAGTGAGATTTTAGCTACTTATAGAGAGCAAATTGATGGAATTCGGCAGGAAATATTTTTTATTAATGAATACGGTAAAAATATTCATTCTTTAACAGTTGACGGTACTGGATTTGAGGGTGTTTGGAATCCTTCTGGTAAAAAACTTTTATATAATGTTTTTAGTGCTAAAACGGATTTTAATCCTGTTTTATGGGTCGCCACTGGAAAAACCGATGAATTGGGAGGGGGCAAGCGGTATATTGGTTTAAATACATGGGTTGATAAATGTAGTTTTAGTAATACTAATGATGATTTAGTTTATTGTGCTGTACCGGACTATTTACCTACAGGCAGTGGCTGGTATCCAGAATTTGCTGATGAATTGCCTTATTCTATTTATAAAATTAATGTTTCTACTGGTCATAAAGAAAGAGTGGCTGAACCAGTGGTAAATGGCACTCGCGTATCTATTGACCAAATATTTTTAAATAAAGGAGATGAAAAAATATATTATACTGATTCTAATGGTTATGTTTATGATTTAGATTTATAAATTAATAGTTATGCCCAAACAAAAAGACAAAATTTTATCTTTATCTATGATGATTTTTGTATTAATCATTGTTGCGTTTTTTGCTTATAATTTGGGTTCTAATATTAATATTTGGAGCAAAAAAGCCAATCCTATTGAAATATCCAGTGAGGGAGAAGAATATGTTTTAGCTCCGCTAATAAATGATCCAATAAAGGGCTCTAATGAGGCCTTTATAAGTATTTATATTTTTGCAGATTATGAGGAAAGAAAGAGCAAATTAGCCATGGAAGTTTTAAATCAATTATATGAAAAATATCCAAATAAAATTAATTTAGTTTGGAAGGACTTGCCTTTATCTATAAATTTTTTTGCTAAGAGTTCAGCTTTAGCAGCGCGTTGCGCTGGAGAGCAAAACAAATATTGGGAGTATAACGGAAAATTATTAGAGAATCAAAACGATTTATCATTAGAATTGTATCAGCAAATAGCTTTAGAATTAGGAATGGATTTAGAAAATTTTTTAGAATGCTATCAAGCCCAAAGATATTTAATAGACATAGAATATAATATGCAAGAGGCCTATTATTTTGACATAGAAAAGGTTCCAACAATTTTTATTAATCAAAGTAAATTTGAGCAAGATATTAGTTTGGAAAATATAGAGAGTGTTATACAAAGTTATATAAAGTAAGTAAAAAATTATATAAAGTGATGAAAATACCAAAATCCAAAATTTTATTTTTACTAACCTTTTGTTTTATTTTTTTAATAGGAATAAATATATGTTTAGGTGCTACTACAACTCCCGCAGCTACTGAAAATTCTGCCCAAAAGTTAAAATTTACTCCAGAGGTTGCAATTCCTGGATTTGGCACAGATAAAGAATTGGATGTTGACGGAGCTTTATTGGGTAAGGTTATTAATAAATTTTATAATTATATTGTCTGGTTGGCTGGTATTTTGGCAGTAATAGTAATTATGATAGCTGGTTTTCAATGGGTGACTGCTGCTGGAAATCAAAGTAAAATAGGAGAAGCCAAGGAAAGAATTACTGGCGCTATTATTGGTTTGGTCTTGGCTTTAAGCTCTTATATGTTATTAAATATAATTAATCCTGACTTAGTAAAGATACAGGATTTGAGTGATTTAATTAAGCCAATAGTTGATGATCCATATTGTCAGGACGGTGATGAAGTTGTTGGTATGTCTGGTATTTCTTTTATAGTAGATAATAGTGATATGGAGAAGGCAACAAATTGTGGAGAATATTATATATATAAAGGAACAAAAGAATTTTGTAAAGGATCATATTGTGATTTTTGGCTTGGTTTTACTTGTGTTCACGGTACTTGTAGAGGAGGACCAAGGGGAGGTTATGGCACTTCTTTTTAATTATCTAATTATAAAGATATAGAATATGAAAAAAATAATTAATAAATTTTCAAAAACAAAAATTTTATTTTTACTAACCTTTTGTTTTATTTTTTTAATAGGAATAAATACATGTTCTGCTATTAGTGGATGGGAATCAAAACCCAATATTACTGATATTACTGGAACAGCTGAGGTATGGACTGAAACTCAAGAATTTGATCCAGAAGTACCTATTCCTGGTTTTACAGGGGGCACAATAAATGGAGCCTTATTAGGCAATTTTATCAATGGTTTTTATAATTATATTGTCTGGTTGGCCGGTATTTTAGCAGTAATAGTAATTATGATTGCTGGTTTTCAATGGGTAACTGCCGCCGGAAATCAAAGTAAAATTGGGGAAGCCAAAGAAAGAATTACTGGCGCTATTATTGGTTTGGTCTTGGCTTTAAGCTCTTTTATGTTATTAAATATAATTAATCCTGATTTAGTGAAAATCCAAGATTTAAGCAATTTAGTACCAATAACTGCTATGGATACACATTGTAAGCCGGATCAATATGTGTCGTATAATGGTCAAGATATAATAGGGAGTGATTTAGAATGTAATCACAAGGCAAATATTTTAGATGGTAAGGGAAAAAAAACTGATTTTACTTGTGATGGTTTAGATTGTAGTAAAGATGGTGTTCACGCTATATGTTACGAAAAACAATGTAGGGGCATATATACTGCTTGTAGTGAAGCTTTTGAAAATGATGGTGAATTAGGCATTGGAAGAATTAATAATTTAGTAACCTATTATAATAAAATAGAGGGGGAATGTATTCATTGGCAGACTTATAGTTCCAGCATGACAGATCCTTATGATAATGTTGGTTTTTGTGATCAGAGTTATTATGAAAAAGCGAAGAAAGCATTTTATACAATTTTAGAAAAACATAATGGGAATGCCGAAGAAGTTTGTCCAGGATTAGAATTATATGGTAGTGGCGTTGATGTTGATGAGGCGGCTTGTAAATATTTGGTTTGCAGAGATATACCAGAATGTTCTATAGGACAAGATTCTCAGGGAAAAACGATTTGTGAAGCTAAATAGTTGTATTTTATTTAAATTTATCAATTAAAAATAAAAAATATATGCCTGAAGTTTACCCCTCACCAATTTTTGTAAAAAATTAATGGGGAATAGGCGTTGGAAATAGTTTATATCAAACATGTTTAAACCAAATTATAAAATGATTAATTAAATTGTAGATTATTTAACTTGACAAGTATAAAAATATCGGATAATATTATACTTAGTAAGTACTAAATTCTTATAAAATTTCACCCTATTAAACCTGTTAAATTATCGTTTCACGATACTATTTAACAGGTTGAAATAATTTTAAATTCAACTTAATTAGGTTATATTTATGTTTTGTAATCAAAAAAATAAAATTTTTATACAGGGTAGGTAAAAATTTAACAAAGCAATTTTATTTAACAGGGTAAAAATATATGCTTTATTCTAGAGAAGTTTTTAAACAAGCTAAGAAATGGTTATTTAAAGACGAATGTATTATTTTAACAGGGGCTAGGCAGACCGGCAAGACCTCTATTTTAATAATGCTGAAAAATTTTTTAGAGCAAAAAAAGGACCAACCATGTTTTTATTTTAACTTAGAAAATCCTGATTATTTAAAATTATTAAACAAGCATCCTTATAATATTTTTGAATTAATTCCCCATAGTAAAGTTAAACAAAATATTATTATTGATGAAATTCAATATTTGGAAGACCCGACTAATTTTTTGAAATTACTTTATGATGAAAAAAGAGATAAAATAAAAATTATTGCTTCTGGTTCTTCATCTTTTTATATTGATAAAAAATTTAAAGACAGCTTAGTGGGACGTAAAGTTTTATTAGAAGTGTATCCTTTAAATTTTACAGAATTTTTAGTTTTTAATAATGAAGAGGATTTGATAAAACAGAATGGTAAAAAATTGTCAATTTATTATAAAAATAAAGTAAAGAAATTATGGGATAAATATTTAATTTATGGTGGATACCCAAAAGTTGTTTTAGAAACTAAAAATGATACTCAAACAGTGGTTTTACAAGACATTCTTTCTTCTTATATTAAAAAAGATGTTCGTGATGCTGGCATTAAAAATGTAGATAAGTATTTTGCTCTTTTAAAAATTTTAGCTAGTCAAACAGGGAAACTAGTAAACTCTCAGGAATTAGCTAATACACTAAATATGGCCCACAAGACAGTAGAGGAATATTTATATGTAATGAAAAAGTCCTACCAAGTTGCTTTTATTCGCCCCTTTTATAAAAATGCTAGGAAAGAATTAACTAAAATGCCAAAGGTATATTTTTATGATTTAGGATTTCGGAATTTATTATTGAATGATTTTAATTTAATAGACAAGAGAAGTGATAAGGGAGTTTATTTGGAAAATATTATTTTTAAGGAATTTTTAAGACAGGTTGAAAATATTAATTTAATCAATTTTTGGCGCACACAAGACAAGAAAGAGGTGGATTTTATAATTGATACCAAGGAAGCTTTTGAAGTCAAGTTTGTTTTATCTCAGATTAAGGAAAAGAAGTATGAAGCGTTTCGAAATTTTTATCCAGATATTAAATTGAATTTTTTAAATTATTCTGAAATTTTAAAAAAATTCTACGGATGGGAAATATAGTATTTTTTTATTTTACATCCATTTTATTATTTAAAATTTAAAATTAAAATTTTATCTCTTAAAAAAATTGGTGAAGGGGTGAAAAAAGTGGATATTTCCACAGCAACATTTTTAAAACCATTTGACTATTTAATATGTTTAAACCAAATTATAAAATAACAAATCAGATTGTAAATTATTTAACTAAAATAGCTGAAGCTAGAAGTGTTATTTTAAATGCTTCTTTGGTGCCGAAATGGGAGATAAGCTTGAGGCAGGAAGCTATCTTGAAAAATACTCATGCCAGTACTAGTATTGAGGGAAATAGCTTGTCATTGGAAGAGGTTAGTGATTTAATGATTGGCAGGGATGTAACGGCTTTAAAAAAGGATAAACAAGAAGTATTGAATTATTTTGAAGCCTTAAAATATTTGAATAATTTAAATAGTGATAAAAAAAAGCACCTGACAAACAAGGATATTTTAAAATTACATCAAATAATAACTAAAGATACCTTAGAGAATTCAAGTTATTGCGGTCAATATAGAACTGGAAAACAATATGTCATAGTTGGCAATAGACGGACTGGTAAGGTTAGTTTTAGACCTCCGGCCACCAAAGAAGTTCCTAAATTAATGGATGATTTATTAAGTTGGATTAATAGTAATTTTGAAAATAATAGCATTAATCATGTAGTTCAAGCTGGAATAGGCCATTATGAATTTGTCAGAATACATCCCTTTATAGACGGGAATGGCCGGACAGCCAGAGTATTGGCGACATTAATTTTAATTAGAAATGATTTTGACATTAAGAGATTTTTTGCTTTAGATGATTTTTATAATAGTGACAGACCTCGTTATTATCAAACTTTAAAAAATGTGAATCAGCAAACATTGGATTTAACAGAATGGCTAAAGTATTTTTGTGAAGGTGTCTATGTTAGTATTAAAGCGGTTCAGGACAAGGCGATATTGCTAACAGGCGGAAAAAAGAAATTTAAAAATAAGGAGCAAATAGTAATAGATAATAGGCAAATTAAGATAGTTGAGTCTATTAAAAGATATGGAAAAATAACTAATAGAGAAACGCGGGATTTATTAAAAATAAGCAATAAAACTGCTTATAATTGGCTAAAGTTTTTAGTCAAGCATAATGTTATTAAAAAAGTAGGTCGGGGACGAAGTATTTTTTATGTTTTAAGGTAATGATTATTATGTTTTAAGGTAATGAATAGTATTGTTTTTAGCTTATTTTAGGCGTAATATATGATTTATAAAAAGGTAATGATTATTGCTCAAAGTTTAAAATATGTTTAAGTCAAATTATAAAATGATTAATTAAATTGTAGATTATTTAATTTGTTAAGCATAAGAATATCGGATAATATTATACTTAGTAAGTAGTAAATTTTTATAAAATAAACCCTTACATTTAGTAATATAGATTACATTTTGTGGGGAGAGTTAAAAAAAAATTAACAATTTAACAATTTAACCATTTAACCATTTAACCATTTAATTTGAAAACTATGAAAAACACACAAACAGTTAATATTTCCACAGCAACGTTTTTAAAAATAATAATTTTATTTGTTTTGATTGTTTTTTTGTACATTATTAAAGAGATTATTGTTTTGATTTTTTTGGCTTTAATCTTGGCTTCGGCCATGGGGCCATGGGTGTGTTGGTTAATGAGAAAGAAAATACCCAAAACTTTAAGTATTTTGATTATTTATATTATTTTTTTGGGAATTATTGTCACCACTATTACTTTGGTTATTCCGCCGGTGGCCAGCGAGATTTCGCAATTAGCTCGTTTATTTCCGGAATATTATGAAAAGCTTACGGGAGTTTTTAGTAAGTTTAATGTTTTGGGCAATGAAAACATGGTTCAAAATATCCAATTCAGTTTAAGTTCTCTAAGTAATAATTTAAACCAAACCATTGGTTCAATTTTTAATGCTACGGCCCAAGTTTTTGGCGGGATAGCTTTTTTCTTATCCATGTTGGTGGTAGCTTTTTATTTTACTATGGAGGAAAATGCCGTTAAAAAATTGGCTGATTCTGTTGTCCCTAAAAAATACCATTCTTATGTTTTTGATTTAATTTCGCGAATACAAGAAAAACTGGGTCAGTGGTTTAGGGGCCAGTTAATTTTATCTTTGATAATTTTTGGCATAACATTTTTGGGTTTAATGTTTTTGAGTATATTTTTTGATATCAAATATATTTTAATTCTGGCCTTATTAGCGGGAGTGTTTGAAATAATTCCTTATTTTGGTCCCTGGATAGCCGCGGTTTTTGCTGTGCTTTTAACTTTAACCCAAGCTCCATTTATAGCTGTTATTTTTGTAATAATCTTATATATTTTGATTCAGCAATTAGAAAATAGCATTATAGTTCCTAAAGTAATCGGCAAATCAGTTGGTTTAAATCCTTTAGTAGTGATAATTGCTATTTTAGTAGGTTTTAAATTAGGAGGAATGTTGGGCGGTTTAGTAGCCGTGCCTATGGTAGCCGTTTTATCGGTTTTTGTCGGAGACTTTTTAAACAAACGAAAAGCTTAGGCATACCAATATACTAATTTACCCTGTTAAATAATATTTTGAAAAAATAATTTAACAGGGTGAATACTAATTATACGAATGTGATACTAATTATTAGTATCATCCGTATAATTTATTAGTATTATTGGTATCATTTGTATATTAGTAAAATTATATTAGTATGTTATATATTATTGCTAGCCCAATTGGAAATTTAAAAGATATTAGTTTTCGGGCTATAGAGATTTTAAAAGCAGTAGATATTATTTTTTGCGAAGATACTCGAATAAGCAAAAGGCTTTTAGATTATTATCAGATTAATAAAAAATTAGATTCTTTTCATCGGCATTCAAGCTTAGGAAAGATAGATAAAATATTGGCCCTATTAAAAAAAGGCCAAAATATAGCGTATTTAAGTGATGCTGGTACCCCAGGAATTAGTGATCCAGTTGGTAAATTAGTTCAGGCCATAGTTAAAAAATTTCCAGAAGAAAATATAATAGAATCTATTCCAGGCGCTTCAGCCCTAACAGTAGCGCTTTCTTTATCTGGCCTTAATGCTGATAAATTTTTATTTTTGGGATTTTTACCTCATAAAAAAGGAAAAGAAACTTTATTAAAAGAGATTATAAATTCTAAAAAAACTATTGCTTTTTTTGAGTCAGTATATAGAATAATAAAAACGTTAGATAAATTAAAAGATTTAGGTTTTCAAAAGGATAGAAAAATAGTGGTTTGTCGGGAATTAACTAAAAAGTTTGAAACGATTTATCGAGGAAATTTAGAAAAAGTTATTCAAGATTTAAAAAATGATAGAGTAAAAGGAGAATTTGTAGTGATAGTGTCCGCCAAAAGCGCCGTGTCCGCCCCTGGAGGAGACCCGCCTCCCCGGCCATGCTCCGCATAGCGGGGCAGGCTGGCGGGGAAAGTTCCAGGGGTAAAAGGTAAAAGGTAAAAATTAGTACTATGAATAAAAAGAATAAATTTTATATAACTACCGCTATACCCTATGTTAATGCTGATCCGCATATTGGGCATGTTTTAGAGTTTGTACAAACAGATGTAATAGCTCGCTATCATCGTTTATTAAATGAGGACGTTTATTTTTTAACTGGAGCTGATGAAAATAGTTTAAAAAATGTCCAGTCCGCAGAAAAGGCTAAAATTTCTGTACAAAAATTTGTTGACCAGGGCAGTCAAAAATTAATTGAACTTACTAAGCTCTATAATATTTCTAATGATAGTTTTGTAAAAACTTCTCAAGATTTTCATCGCCAAGCCGCCCAAAAATTATGGCAGGCCTGCCGACCAGAAGATATTTATAAAAAGCATTATCAAGGATATTATTGCGTGGGCTGTGAGTCCTTTATTACTGAAAAAGATTTAGTGGCTGGTAAATGTCCAGAACATCAGACAAAACCGGATTTAATAGAGGAGGAAAATTATTTTTTTAAGCTTTCTAATTATCAAGACAAATTAATCAAATTAATAGCATTAGATAAGTATAAAATTGTTCCAGAGAGTAGAAAAAATGAAGTGCTGAGCTTTATAAAAATGGGATTGGAAGATTTTAGCATTTCTCGTTCCATAGAGCGTGCTCATAATTGGGGGGTACCAGTTCCGGATGATGAATCACAAATAATGTATGTTTGGTTTGATGCCCTGTCAAATTATATTACGGGCTTAGATTATTTACATGCCGGAGAATTATATCAGAAGTATTGGCCAGCTGATGTACATGTGATTGGCAAGGGTATTAGTAGATTTCATGCAATTTATTGGCCAGCCATGTTAATGTCGGCCGGGGTAGAATTGCCCCAAGAGCTTTTTATTCATGGCTATATTAATATTCAGGGTGAAAAAATGAGTAAATCCTTAGGCAATGTTATTAATCCTTTGGAATTAGTGCAAAAATACGGTTGTGATGCAGTAAGATATTATTTATTAAGATATATCCATCCAGTAGAAGATAGTGATTTTTCTATAGAGAATTTTGAGCGGGCTTATAATTCTGATTTAGCTAATGGAATTGGCAATTTAGTTTTTCGAACAGCCAATATGATTGAAAAAAATAATTTAAACATTAAGGGGCGAAAAATAGAATTTAAAGCTAATAAATTAATTGTAGAATATAAATTTAATCAGGCCTTAAAAAATATAAATGAGTTAGTCAAAAATGTTGACCAATTAATTGACCATAGCAAGCCCTGGGATTTAATTAAATCAGACCGAGCCGGAGCAAAAAAAGTTTTACAAGAGGCCGTAGATAAAATTTTAATTATTGCCAGTGATTTACAGCCATTTTTACCACAAACGGCAAAAAAAATAGAACAGATATTTACTGTCCTTAAAATCAAAAAGCCCACTGAAGCATTATTTGCAAGAATAAATAATTAGTCGCAAATTGTAATAGAGTGTAAATTTGAAATTTAAAGGTTTTAAATTTTTAACTTTCAACTTTATACCCTGTTAAATTATGTTAAAATAAATAGTAGACAGGGTGAATCTTTTTAAATTATTAATTTACAATTTTATAAAATAAGTTTATCATTGTTTATTTAACAGGGTAAACTTTATACTAAATATATGAATTACCTAGACATAATTTTTATTGTGATTTTGGCCTTTTTTATTTTTCAGGGTTGGCGCAAGGGCTTTGTTAAAACCATTGGCGGTATTTTGGGTTTAATTGTGGGAATATATTTTGCCGGTATTTTTTATCTGCAGGCCTCACAATGGTTGCAAGGACTTTCCAATTATGTAGACCAAATGTTGGGGAATATTTTGGGCTTTGTTTTGATTTTTATAATTGCCAATAGGTTATTTGCTATTGTTATTTGGATGCTGGATAAAATAGTCAAAATTCCAGTTATTAATTCCATTAACAAAATTTTGGGTTTAATTTTTGGTTTATTAGAGGGTTTTTTAATAGTAGCCCTTATTTTTACACTTTTAACCAATTTTCAAGTTATAGATGAAAAAACTAATATAGTTAGCGAATCCAAGGTGGCACCGTATATTGAGTCAATTTTAAAAATTATTAAACCCTTATTGCCAGAGGGTTTAGAAAAAATTCCCAAGACATTTTTTGATAAATCCAAGGACTATGTCCAAGACCAGGTTATGAAAAGTGTTGATGATATGACGATTGATGAATTGATTGATTATTTAAATGAAGGCGGAAAGGTCCAGCAAAATATTATAGAGCAAATTAAAGCTAATGCACTAGAGGGAGAGAGGGAGGACACCAAACAATATATTATTGATAATTTTAAGCAATATTTAGAAACCTTAGATTCGATTTAGTTACAAGTTACCCGCCTGCCATCGCCTGACGGCGAAGCCAATGGCGGGCAGGCAAGTTACCATCCTTCCCCAGAAATAAGTTCTGGGTTCGGAGGGCAGGCAAGTTACTAATTACTATCTTATGCTAATTGACACACATGCACATTTAAATTTTGAGGCCTATGATGTAGATAGAAGTGAGGTTATTAATCGTTGCCTTGATTACCCAATGGCTGTAATTAATATTAGCTCGCAATATAATACCTCAAAGGAAGCCGTTAAACTTTCTAAGAATGATAATTTTTATAATGCTATTGGCTTGCATCCCATTCATGTTGAAGATGAGAAATTTGATATTCAGAAATTTCAAAAATTAATCAATCAAAAAACTGTGGCCATTGGGGAGACTGGTTTTGATTATTTTCATATTAAAGAAAATGGAAAGCCCTTGTTTAAAATTTTAGAAAAACAAAGAGAGGTTTTTGAAAAACATATCCAATTAGCCAAAGATAATGATTTGCCTTTGGTTTGTCACGGGCGAAACTCTAAAGATGATTTCAGTTTACAGACGGTTTATTTTGACATTTTAAAAACCTTGGAGCACAATAACTATACTAGAGGAGTTGTCCATTGTTTTGGAGGAACCATTCATGAGGCCAGAAGTATTGTTGATGCGGGAATGTATCTTGGTTTTACAGGAGTAATTACCTTTCCCAAAACAGATGAATTAACTTATGTCATTAAAGAAACTTCTTTAGATAAAATTTTAATTGAAACCGATGCTCCATTTTTAGCACCGCAAAAATACCGTGGAGACAGAAATGAGCCGATTTATGTCCAGGAAGTAGCCCAAAAGATTGCTGAGATTAAGGATATTAAAGTTAAAGAGGTTATTAAACAAGTTTGGGAAAATTCTAAAAAAGTTTTTGGAATTTAAATATTAAGATTATTTAGAAATAGCTTGAAAGGGCTATTTTTTTTATTTTTATGAAATAAAAAATACTGAAAAACGTATTATTTAAAGGGAGCTTTGGATAAAAAATAATTAGAAACTTATGAAAAAAATATTAATTTTATTAGTAATATTTTCTTTTGTATTGGGTGGTTGTTCTGGTAATAATTCAGAAAATATTAATAAGAATAATTCGAAAGAAATAAAAAGGTTTGAACAACCGGAAGGTGAGGCGGATATAGCTGGCCTAGTTAAAAGTATTACTGGAAATCAGGTAACTATTTTAAAAATAGAAATGAATAATCAAAACCGTAAAATGTCGGAAGATGCTAATCAAGAAGAAGATGTGTCTGAAGGAGGGAAAACTTTAAGCCTTACAGGCACTGGTGGCATGGGTATGCCAGGTGGTGGCAGAATGATGGGTGTCGGAGGAGGAATGTTTACAGGAAGGTCTAATGGAGATATGACTGAAGAAATGAGATCAGCCATGTTAGCCAGAATGAAAGAAATGAGTAGTGGTGAAGAAGTTGTTATCGTCCCAGTTGGTATTCAGATGCTAAAAATGGATAAAGATACAGGATCTACTATAAATGCTGATTTAACTGATATTAGCAAAGATAGTATGATCAGTATCTGGCTGAACAAAGAAATTACAGATCGCCAGATAGCAAATTTTGTTTTAATAAGATAAATTAAAAATATGACGGAATCAATATTAGAGGAAAGTAGGAAAGCTAAAAGGAATAATGTTTTTGGTTTTTTAAAATTTTTTAAGAATAAAAAAGTTTTGATACCAATCGGAATAATTTTGTTGGTATTTTTAGGTTTTAGCTTATTTTTTAATTCTAAAAAAAGTGTCAAGGGTGAAGTGCTTCCCAAAGAGTATTCTGTAAGAAAAGACGATCTTCAAATATCTGTAGAATCAGATGGAAAAGTTGTAGCCGAGCAAGGAGTAGAATTGTCTTTTTCAGTTAGCGGTAATACTTTAGAAGTAGAGGATGTTTTTGTTCAGGAAGGGGATAAAATTCTCAAGGGAGATAAAATTGCTCAAGTCAAAACAGACACTTTAGAACTAAGTTTCAATAGTGCTTATGCTAGCTATCAGTCATCTTTAGCTGCCTATCAGGAAAACATAGCTGGCCCGACTGATCAAGAAATATCTGCAGCTCAATTCAAAATTGAACAAGCAGAATTATCTTTAGGACAGGCCCGAGACAGTTTAGAAGAAACTATTAGAAATAGTCGAGAAACAGTTGCTGATGCTCAGAAGTTATACGAAGAAAATCCTAATATAGAGAATAGTGAAGTAGTGCGGGATACCTATAATGATTTAGTAGCCACCATAAAATCGACTATTATCAGTATGGATAGCATGTTGAGAGATTCTGATGAAATATTAGGTATAGATGATAAGTATTTGAATAATGATTTTGAAAATTTATTAGGTGCTAAAGATTCTTCTTCTTTAAGTTTAGCTAGTAATTATTATAGAGTATCAAAAAATAAAAAAGATAATTTAGATCTTTATTCAGTAAGTTTAAATAACTCTAGTTCTTATGATGAGATTGACCAAGTGGCAGAATTAACCGAGGATTTTTTGAATTCCATGGAAACCCATCTTTACTATATGCAAAAGATGTTAAGCGCTACTATTACATCTGCTGATTTTAGTCAATCAGAATTAGATAGTTTTAAATCCACCATAACTTCTAATAGAAGTTCTTTAAATTCTAAAATTACTCTTTTAAATACAGATATTGATAGTGTTGTTGATACCAAAGATTTAGTAGATAACTATAAAGAGGATTATGATAATGCTATTACTGATACTAATCGAGACATTAATGATGCGAAAATAAATGTTAGAAATAAGGAAATAGCCCTAGAAACCTACCAATTGGATTATAAAGATTTAATTGCTCCTTTAACAGATTATGAGTTAGCTTCTGCTAAATCTTCTTTTACCTCAGCTTCCGTCAATCTGGAAAAAGCTAGATTAGCTTTAGAGGATAGTGTTTTAGAATCTCCGATTGATGGTGAGGTAGCTCTACTTAATTATAAAAAAGGAGATATTATTTTAACTGATGATAATGATCCCTTTGTGGTTATCCTTAATAATGATACTTTGTTTATTGAAGTAAATATTGAGGAAGCTGATATTAATAAATTAAGGGTTGGCCAAAAGGCTTATGTTACTTTTGATGCCTTAGATGAATTAAAATTAGAAGGACAAATAAGTTTTATTTCCCTTACTTCGGATACTAATAATAATGGCATTGTTACTTATTTAGTTCGGGTTGTTTTTGAAAACACTAGTGATTATCAAATTAGAGAAGGAATGACTGCTTTTATAGATTTTGTAATTTCCGAAACTAAGGATGTTTTAATTGTTCCAGTGAGTGCCGTAAAAAATATTGATGGTCAAGTATCTGTTAAAAATATTAATAATGAATGGGTAGCAGTAACCACTGGTTTTACAGATGGAGAATATGTAGAAATTATTAGTGGTTTAGCAGAGGGAGATAAGATATTATACTAACTTTATGGATAGTAAATCGGAAATAAAATTGGATAATGTTCATAAATCTTATTATTTGTCTAATGGGGTAGAAGTTCCTGTTTTAAATGGCATAAGTTTGGATATTAAAAAAGGGGAATTCGTGGCTTTAATGGGAGAGTCAGGTTGTGGTAAAACAACTTTGTTAAATATTATTGGTTGTCTGCATTCTTTATCTTCCGGAGAATATTATTTAGAGGGTGAAAATATAGGTAAAGTTAAAGATGATTATACCTTGGCTTTTATTCGAAATAAAAAAATGGGTTTTATTTTTCAGCAGTTTAATCTTTTTACTAGATTAACGGCTCTGAAAAATGTTAGTTTACCATCTTTATATGCTGGCTTAGATAAAAAAACCAGAGAAACAAAGGCTCTGAAACTTTTTGAATCTTTAAATATTAAGGATCGAGCTTATTATCGACCAACTGAACTTTCCGGTGGTCAGCAGCAAAGAGTGGCAATTTGTAGATCCTTAATGAATGATCCAGATATAATCTTAGCGGATGAACCTACTGGGGCTTTAGATTCTAAATCAGGCTTGGAAGTTATGGAAATTTTTAAAAATTTAAAAAGTCAGGGCAGAACAATTATTATGGTTACCCATACAGCAGAAGTTTCTAAATATGCGGATCGAATTGTTTATTTAAAAGATGGAAAAGTTATTGATCATAATTATCAATTAAAGTCATCCTATTAAATATATGCAATTAGAAATAATAAAAATGGCTTTTGAGTCTCTATTTTCTAAAAAAACTAGAAGTTTTCTTTCAATGTTAGGTATTATTATTGGGGTTTCTACAGTGATTGCAGTATTTGCTATTGGTAAGGGAGCGGAATCAGCAGTGGATGAACAGTTTGCTGGTCTTTCAGCCAAATCAATTATTATAATGGGATCTATGGGAAAAGGGGCTACAGCTAGTTCTAAATTAGACATAGAGGATTTAGAAGTTATCCGAGAAAATTCTGAATATGTCGGAGATTCAACTGGAGCCTTTCAAGGAAATGCTACTATAAGTTATAATTCTAATGAAGATTCTTATACAGTAGTAGGAACTGATTTAGAATTTTTTGATATATCAAATTTAAAATTAATAGAAGGTCGTTTATTTACTGAAGAGGAGATAAATTCCAAAGATAAATTAGTTATTTTGGGTAATGATATTGTTGGTAATCTATATGAGGATGGAGAAAATATAATTGGTAGTGTAATCACAGTTAATAATAAGAAATTAGAAGTTATTGGTTATTTTGCAGAAACTGGGGGTAGCATGGGAAGAATGAGTAAGGATGAAGCTATTTACATTCCTTATCAAACAGCTGAATCTAGTATTTTAGGCACTAAAGGAAGTCGTTTGATGCTTACTTTAGAAGCTATTGATGTAGATAGTGTTAGTTTAGCCACAGAAGAGATAACAAATATTTTACGAGAAGAGCATAATTTAAAAGACAGTCAAGAAAATGATTTTATGATTATGGACGCTGGTTCTATGGTGGGAGCAGCTCAGGAATCAGCTAAATTAATGACTACGGTTTTAACTTTAGTAGCTGTCATTGTGCTTTTAGTTTCTGGTATTGGGATTATGAATGTGATGTTTGTGACTGTGGCCGAACGCACTAAAGAGATTGGAATTGCTCGGGCCATTGGAGCTAAACAAGGTGATATTTTAAGTCAATTTTTATTTGAGTCTATTATTTTATCTGCCTTCGGGGGTATAGTTGGAATTATTTTAGGACAAAGCATTATACCTTTAATTAGTAAATATGGCGGTCTATTAGTTACGTCGACTTCCACTGGACCTATTATTGGATTTACTTTTTCTACTTTGGTGGGAGTAGTTTTTGGATTTTATCCAGCTTTTAAGGCTAGTCGTTTGGATCCAGTAGATGCTTTGAGAAGTGAATAAGGATAAAAATTTATAATTTACAAAAATTTGTCTTGCTTTAGCAAGGTTTTTTATATAAAGTATAATTATGCTATAATTCAAATACATTAATAAATAAAGTTATGGAATTTTTAAATTATATTATTTTAGCCCTATTAGCAGTTGTAATATTTTTACTTTTAAAAAAGAAAAAAGACAGTCCTAAGGATGATCAATCTTTTGTAATGATTCAAAATCAATTAAATGAAGTTACCAAAACTTTAGACTCTAAATTGAGTGATACTAATAAGATGGTAAATACTAAAATGGCAGAGAGCTTGAATGTTATTAAAGATGTCACCGAGAGTTTAACTAAACTTGATAAGACCAATCAACAAGTCATGGGGGTAACCGATAAATTACAGAATTTAGAAAAAGTTTTATTAAGTCAAAAAAGAAGGGGTAATTTAGGGGAAGCTGGTTTAAAATTAGTTTTAGAGAACATTCTCCCTCCGACTGCTTATCAATTTCAATATGAAATAGATAAGGAGAGGAGAGTGGATGCCGCTATTTTTACTAAAGACGGAATTATTCCAGTTGATGCCAAATTTTCTTTAGAAAACTATAAGCGAGTTTTAGATGAAGAAGATGAAACTTTAAAAGCTAAATTAGAAGTAGAGTTTAAAAATGATTTAAAGAAAACTATTGAGCAAACTAGCAAGTATATTGATCCTAAATTAGGTACTTTGGATTTTGCATTTATGTTTATTCCTTCGGAGGCCATTTATTATGATTTATTAGTTAATGAAGTTGGAGCAGTAAAGGTTAATACTCGCAGTTTGATTGAATATGCTTTTAAAGAAAAGAGAGTAATTATTGTTTCCCCGACTACTTTTGCGGCTTATTTACAAACAGTTTTACATGGTTTAAATGCTTTAAAAATAGAAGAACAAACTAAAGAGATTATAAAACGAGTGGGAATGCTCCAAAGACATTTGATAGCTTATGATGATTATTTTAAGAAAATAGGTGTGCATTTAGGAACCACTGTTAATACTTACAATTCTGCTTATAAAGAATTTGGAAAAGTTGATAAAGATGTAGTTAAAATTACTGGTCAGGAAACCAAGATTGAGCCAGAGCTGATAGATAAACCGAATGATAAAAGTTAAAAGCTACTTAATTATTTATATAAAAATAATAAAGCCATCGTTCAAGATTTAAGCGATGGCTTTTTAGATTAATTTCCAATTCATGCTAATCTCCCTTTCAATCTATTAATAAATAAGAATCCACATTTTTTACAAAATAAAGCTTTTTTATTTAGAGTGAAGAAGCGACAATTTCCACATTTATTATTATCTATAGTAGTGATTTGAGCGTTTTTAATTCTCTGCTCGATATTTTTTTGAATTGGAATTGGAAATTTAAGTGGTTTTTTGAGTATCATTTTAAACCCCCTTTTTGAATTTTTTGTAAGTTTTAACTTATACTTTTAAAATATATTAATTTATAAAATGAAACAAGCCATTAGAAAAACATAATGGCTTGTGGAGAAAAGATTATATCCTATTTATTATCGATTTAGCCATCAATAATAAATTAATAATATCTTCTTTGGTTGATGGATTTTGAGTTTCACCAGGCATGCCTATTTGAATAATAAATTTTTCAACACCATCATCTATGAAACTGGCTCCATTTTCTCGAGCCAGATTCATAATTACTTCTGCAGTTTTTTCCATTGTCGGATCTTGAGGTTCAATTAGATCACGAATACAGTTTATCAACAAACAATTCTTTGCTCCTGTATAAAATAAAGAAGCATCAATCTCTATTAATTTTGTTCCTTCAGGGAGCTGGTTGTTATTTGGCATTTTTGCCTCCTCTAATTTTTGATTTGATTTTATATTTTAGGTTAAATAAGGAAAAAGTCAAGAATTTTGTAACATTTTAGGATAAAATTCCGTCTAAATTAATGTAAGGACAAAAATTAACAAATAAGAACTCGCCTCGCTGGAGCTTCGCGAAGCGGGCAAAAAATAAAAATATGTCACAATATATTTTTAAAACTAGACATATACTATATAATTGGGTTTTAACCCAATGTCTTAGGTTTTTAAATATTAGTAGTGACATCACGGGTACCAAAGACTGATAGTATTATTCCATATTTAACGAATGGCCTAAGACCAGAGGGGATTAGGTCATTTTTAATTAATAAATATATGTCCAAGAAAATGGTATTCACAATTTTGTTCTTACTGGTCTCCATTTTATTTAGTTTGATTCTAGATTCTTTAGGGGAGACCGTATCCTTGTTTTCCTTTTTTTTAAATCTTATAGTTTATGCGCAAAGAAAAGATTAGTTTTCCTTAAAATTTTTTCAAGAGGCTTATTTAGCTGTTTGAAAATTTTATATATTAAAAAAGTGCCGTTAAAACACGGCACTTTTTATATTATAATTTTATTATCTTATCTTTTTTTAATATCACGCCATTTTTTAGCGGCTTTAACTCTGGCAAATTCTTTTTCAATATTGGCCCGCATTGCTGTAAAATCAACATCTGATTCATTTTCAGCCCGCTTTTTGGCCTTTTCAGCCCGCTTTTTGGCCTCTTCAGCTCGAGTAATATCTATTTCTGCGGCTCTTTCAGCTGTATCAGCCAAAAGAACAACTTTGTTTTTTAAGACCTCAATAAAACCACTAGAAACAGTAAAAATTTCAAGTTCATTATTTTCTTTTCTAATATGGCCGACTCCAGGCATTAAAATTCCCACTAAAGGAGTATGCCTTGGCAAAACAGTGATAATTCCTTCTTTAGTAGGTATGGTTACGCTTTGTACCATTTTCTTAAGTACAACTTTTTCTGGAGTAACTATTTCAAATTTAATTAGTTTCATAGGGGTTAGTTAAAAGTTATCCCGCCTCTATCTATAATATAATTGTTGCCTGCTTCGCGGGACAAGTTAAAAGTTACAAGTATTTTTTATTTTTTTGTTTCTTCGTTTTTTGATTTTTTAGTTTTTTTGTTTTCTTGGTTTTTAACTGCAGTTTCTTTTTTATTGGTTTTACTAGTAGCAATAACTTGATCAATGCTTCCTTTCATATAAAAATCATTTTCATTAATATCATCATATTTACCTTCTAAAATTTCTTTAAAGCTTTTAACGGTGTCTTCTAATTTTACATATTGTCCTTTATGCCCAGTAAATACTTCAGCCACAAAAAATGGTTGAGATAAAAATCTTTGAATTTTTCTAGCTCGAGATACAGTAATTTTGTCTTCATCAGATAATTCATCCATACCTAAAATAGCAATAATATCTTGTAAATCCTTATATTTTTGCAATACCTTTTGAACGCCACGAGCAGTTTCATAATGATCTGCTCCTACAATTTTAGGATCTAAAATAATAGAAGAGGAGTCTAAAGGATCAACAGCTGGATAAATACCCAAAGAAGTTAAACTTCTTGATAAAACAACAGTGGAATCTAAATGACTAAAAGTAGTAGCAGGAGCAGGGTCAGTTAAATCATCGGCAGGTACATAAACGGCCTGAATAGAAGTAATAGAACCTTTTTTAGTAGAAGTAATTCTTTCTTGTAATTCACCCATTTCTGTTGCTAAAGTAGGTTGATAACCAACAGCAGAAGGCATTCTACCTAGAAGAGTAGATACTTCTGAACCGGCTTGAGTAAAACGAAATATATTATCTATAAATAAGAGGACATCTTGATTTTCTTCGTCTCGAAAATATTCAGCAATAGAAAGGCCGGTTAAACCAACTCTAGCCCGAGCTCCTGGTGGTTCATTCATCTGTCCAAAGACCATAACTACTTTATTAATCACTCCGCTTTCTTTCATCTCACGATAAAGGTCGTTTCCTTCTCTACTTCTTTCACCAACACCAGCAAATACAGAATATCCACCATGTTCAGAGGCAATATTATGAATTAATTCCATAATTACTACGGTTTTACCAACTCCAGCTCCGCCAAACATACCGACTTTACCACCCTTAACAATGGGGCAAATTAAATCAATGACTTTAATGCCGGTTTCTAATATTTCGGTTTTAGTAGATTGTTCTATAAATTCTGGTGCTTCACGATGAATAGGGTATCTGGTTTCGGTTTTGGGAGCAGGGAGGCCATCAATTGGATCTCCAGTAACGTTAAATATTCGGCCTAATGTTTTTTTACCAACTGGAGTAGAAATAGGAGCACCAGTATTAATTATTTCATCGCCTCGTTTTAAACCGTCAGTAGAAGTCATAGCAATTGTTCTAACCGAACCAGAACCAATATGCTGTTGGACCTCTAAGACAATTTTTTTATCATCTTTTTTCGAAGACCCTGAGCTTGTCGAATGGGTAGCTTCTAAAGCAGTATATATATCTGGAGCTTGGCTAGTAAATTCAACATCAATTACTGCGCCGATAATTTGTTTGATTATACCTGTATTTTTTTCTTTGTTCATAGGCTTAGTTTAAAGTTTAAAATTAAAAGTTAATTGTTATTTTTATTTATTGCAGGGCGTTGGCTCCGGCACTAATTTCGGCAATTTCATTAGTAATCCCAGCTTGCCGGGCTTTATTATAAAATAAGGTTAATTCTGAAATTAAATCATTGGCAGCTAAAGTAGCATTATGCATGGCATTCATGCGTGCACTATGTTCAGAAGCATTAGATTCTAATAAGGCCTGGAAAAGTTGGACTTCTATGAGCCGCGGAATCATTTCATTTAAGACCTCTTCCTCATTTGGTTCAAATAAATAATCAAAATGAGCATTTTGTAACCAAGGATCTTCAGTTTCAGCTTTTAAATATTTATTTTCTTTTCCTTTAATATATTCTTTGTTAGTTTTTAATCTACTATTATCGCCAACTATACCTAAATATCCATCTTCTGTTTTTATATCTATGGGTATAATTTGTTTGACTCGAGGTAATTGAGTGACAACATTAACAAAGTCAGTATAGGCGACAAAAACTCGGTCATATTTTTTATTCAAATATTCATCAATAACCATTTTAGTGATTGGTCTTATTTCTATGATTTCTGAAGCAGTGTCATTTTTTTCAAATTCAGCTAAAATTTCAAAGCCCATTTTATGAACTCGAGCACCCTTTTTTCCTAAAAGGATAAATTTTACATTATTTTTATTTAAATTTTTAAATCTTTTACTACCTTCTATTGATTTTTTGACCATATTAGTATTTAAACTACCGCAAAGACCCCTATTAGCAGTCATTAATATAATACAAATATTTTCTGTTTTTTCGCAGTTGGTCAATAAAGGATGTTTTCCATATTGGTTATTTTTAGAACCAGCGATATTTAAAATAGTCATCCAACTTAAATTGGCATAAGTTCTAGTCCTAAGTACAGCATCAGTTGATTTTCTCATTTTAGCGGCTGCAACCATTTCCATGGCTTTGGTTATTTTTTCAGTATTTTTAATGGACTTAATTCTAGTTTTTATTTCTTTAATTTGAGCCATTTTTTAATAGTTTAATAGTTTAATAGGTTAATAGGGGGATAGTATTTTATTTTTTATTCTTAAATTTTTTGATTAGCTTTTTACATTTTTCTTGAATTTTTTCGTCAAAGTCAGAACATTTTTTTAGTTCCTTTAATAATTCAAGGGCATTTTTATTAAGGTACTCATAAAAATTATTTTCAAATTCTTTTATTTTATCAACTTCTATGTCATCTAAAAATCCATTGGTCAAAGCAAAAAATATTAAGACCTGCTTGCCAACAGCAAGGGGAGAGTATTGTTCTTGTTTAAATATTTCCATTAGTCTTTTACCTCTTTCTAATTTCTTTTTAGTTTCTTCGTCAAGATCAGAACCAAATTGAGCAAAAGCAGCCAATTCTCGATATTGAGCAGCTTCTAATCTTAATTTACCAGCTACTTTTTTCATAGATTTTATTTGAGCCGAAGAACCTACTCGAGAAACAGAAATTCCAGAATTAAGGGCTGGTCTTTGTCCTTGGTTGAACAAATCGGATTCTAAAAATATTTGACCATCAGTAATAGAGATAACATTAGTAGGAATATAAGCTGAAACATCACCGGCCTGAGTTTCAATAATGGGTAAGGCAGTTATTGAACCACCTTTGTTTTCCTCATTTAATTTACAGGACCTTTCTAATAATCGAGAATGTAAATAAAATACATCACCAGGATAGGCCTCTCTGCCCGGAGGTCTTCTTAATAATAAAGATATTTCTCGATATGATACGGCGTGTTTAGATAAATCATCATAAATGATTAAAATATCTTCGCCTTGGTCTAAAAAATATTCAGCCATGGCACAGCCGGCATAAGGAGCTATATATAATAGAGAGGCAGGATCAGAAGCACCAGCCAATATAACGGTGGTATATTCCATTGCTCCAAAAGTTTCTAATTTTTCTAAAATAGCAGCTATTTTCGATTCTTTTTGGCCAATAGCCACATAAATACATTTTACGCCTTCGCCCTTTTGATTGATAATGGTGTCTATAGTAATAGCAGTTTTACCGGTTTGACGGTCACCAATTATTAATTCTCTTTGGCCTCGACCAATAGGAATAATAGAGTCGATACATTTAATACCAGTTTGAATAGGTTGATTAACTGCAGCTCGAGCCATGACACCAGGAGCTATTTTTTCTATAGGATAGTATTTGTCAGTTTTAATTTTATCTTTGCCATCCAGCGGTTCGCCTAGGGGATTAAGCACTCGACCAACAATATTATTGCTAACTGGGACAGAAAGGATTTTTCTCAGACATTTTACTTTGTCTCCCTCTTTAATTGTTTTATAATCTCCTAAAACAATGGCTCCCACTTCGCCTTCTTCTAAATTTAAAGTAACTCCATTAACTTTTTCTCCTTTTTCGTTTTCAAATTCAAGCATCTCGGACATCATAACATCATCCAGGCCTGATATTTTGGCAATACCATCTCCAACCTCAATAACCCTACCAACCACTTCTTCTTTATTCTCAGATTTATAATCAGATATTTGTTTTTTAAGTTGTTCGACAATGAAATCTTTGTTTATATCCATAAGTTTAGTTTAAATTTAATTATTTATAATTTTACTAATATACGAATGATACCGATAATACGAATAAATTATACAAATGATACAAATATTTTTAAAAATTTTATAATCCTATATTAGTATAATTAGCATCATTTGTATATTGGTAAAGTGTTATTTTATCATATTAATTTTTAAATTATTGATTCTGTTTTTCAAACTATTATCTAATATCCTGTCTCCATATTTTATAATAACTCCGGATATCAAATTTTTATTAATGGTATTTTTTGATTCAATTTTTTTAGCTTTAGTTTTCCTTTTAATAAAATCTTCTATTTGTATTTTTATATCTTCGTTTATGGGTTTAGCAGTTACTATTTCAGTTTCTAAAGTATCATTTTGAATATTCCATATTTTAATAAAGTTTTGGATAATTTTTTTAGAATTTTTTATTTGATTTTTTTTAGCCAATAATTCTATAAATTTTTTAATAGCCAATTCAATCTCGTCAGAATTTTTGTCCTGAGTCATCTCGAATAAAAGTTGGGCATATTTTTTTTCAGTAATTTTCATATACGAATTAATTAATGCCAATATACGAATGGTACTAATGATACGAATGAATTATGCAAATGATACTAATATAATAATTTTTTAAAATTAGTATAATTAGCATGCCATTTGTATATTAGTATCGCGTTATTTCAAGGCTTTTTGGATGATTTCCATATCTTTTTTATTATCTATTTTTTCATTTAAAACTTTTTTTAAAGACATGGCCACCAAATCTGCAGTTTGTTTTTTAATATCTTTAATAGCATTATTTTTTTCCAATTCTATATTTTCTTTTTCTTTTTTAACTATATTTTTAATTTCTTCTTTTGTTTTTTGAATCATTTGAACTCTTTTTTCTTCTCCAGCTTCTTTGGCCTGAGCAATAATTTTTTTAGCTTGTTTTTGGCCCCCTAGATTAGCTTGAGCAATTATTTCTTTTTCTTTTTCTTCTAATTCTATTAATTTATTATTTGCTTTTTCGGCATCATTCAACCCTTTTTCAATTTTTTGTTTGCGGTCGTCCAGAAATTTCAACATGGGTTTATAGGCAAATTTGTACAGCACAAAAAAGAATATTGAAAAATTTATAAATTGCGCTATTAAAATTTTTAAATTTATGCCCAAAGCACTAAATAATTCCATAAACTTAGTTTACCCTGTTAAATAATTAAATTTTAACAAGATATATTATTTTTATAATTTAAATAGTGAAAATTTAAATTTAACAGGGTGAAAAGGTAAAGGGTTAAAGGTAAAAATGTTTTTAACCTCCTTACTTATTTAATTATTTTTTTAAGATTTAAAATTTTTCTGCCCTTTTATTTATTATATTATGAGTTTTTTAAAAAGAGCAGAAATTACCCTAAATCCTAAAAAGCAAATAAGATTAATAGGGCGACAACTAGACCATAAATACCAGTTGATTCGGTTACTGCCATACTAGCAAACATAAAAGGTATTATTTTGTTGCTGGCCTCAGGATTTCTGCCAATGGCGGCTAATGCATTGGCGGCAATGAGCCCTTCGCCAATGCCGGGTCCGAGGGCGGCACATCCTACTGCTATGCCGGCGCCGATAAGTTTTGCTGCTTCTGGTTCCATATATTTTGTCTTAATTATTAATTTTTAATTTTGAATTAATTTATAATTCTTTAATTAAAAATTTAATCAAAATTCGAAATTGGTAATTCTAAATTTTATCATATAGTAGCTTGTTCTATCATTTCTTCTTCTTCAATTTCAGAGGCCATATTTACAAATACTAAAGTTAGAACTGAAAATACAAATGCCTGTACTATGGCAGTTAACAAACCTAGAAATTTTAAGGGGATAGGTACAATAAATGGTGCTAAAAATAAAGCTACGGCTATTAAAACTTCACTGGCAAAAATATTACCAAACAGACGAAATGATAATGATATGATTTTAGCGATTTCACCAACAATATCCATTAATCCTAAAAAAAGGTCTAAAAGTCCTTGAGCCAAAACTCCAAATTTAAATTGACCTTTTTTAAAGATTAATAAAAGAAATTTTTTTATACCGCTTAAATTTACAAATTTACCTATATATCCCAATGGTCCATGGACAGCAATGGCTACTATTTGAGTGGTAATAACAGCAATCATAGTCATTACAAAAACAATGCTATAATCGGCGATTACTGCTCTAAAAAGAGGAACTACACCACCACTAGTTTTTATGGTGATAGCGGCTTGACCAGGAATAAAAGTGGCTAAATTAGCTGTTAAAGTTAGAAAAAATATGGAAAATACTAAAGGGAATATTTTGCGAGCTTTTTTTTCATCACCTACTACACTTTTAACAAAACTAAACGCTCCTTCTATCATAATTTCAAAAAGATTTTGCAATTTCCCGGGAACCCTTTTTCTAGATTTAACTATTATTAAAGTGATTATAATTATCAGGGCACTTAAAACAATTCCCCAAAAAAATGAATTGCTAATTGGAAATGAGCCGATATGAAATAGAATTTGTGGTGATAAAGATATATTGTCCATAGATAGTTAAAACTTGGGAGAGACGCAATACATTACGTCTGTATAAAGGTTTAAAGTTAATTATTATTTTTTTGGTTCATTTTTTTCCTTCTTTTCAGGAGGATATTTTTGTTTAAATTTTTTCATTAATTGTCTAACCTTTTTGAAAATTAAGAGATTAGTGATAATGAAAGCTATTACTAATCCAGAAAGTGTTAAATAGGGCTTAGTGTCTAGAGTATTATCTAAAATTAACCCCAAGCCAACAAAAAGAATTAATGGACCTAGAATAGAACTGGCATTATAATATAAAACTCCTTTAGCTAATTCTTTTACACTTTTTGCTTTTAGAAAATCTTCTTTCATATTTTTGATTTTTTAAAGCCCCGAACAAGCGGGATAGAAAAAAGTATACACTATTTTTGCTTTCAAATCAAGAGCTTTTAATTTTTTTTCTGTGGATAAAGTGAGTTAGTTGCAAGTTTAAAGTTATAAAGTTTATAAAGTTGAAAGCCATGAGCTAAAAGTTGTTTTGAATTTTTCAAATTATCTGTTATAATGGATTTTTAAAAAATAAAAATTATAATATTTGGAGGAATAATGTTTGATTTAAATCTTTTATCATCAAAGGAACTTAATCTATTAAAATTTTCCGGTTTGGATTTAAAGAAACCTATTAATTTGTCAAATTTGAGATTTGAAGTTATGGATTTAAAAGAGGAAATTTTGATAGCAGGGACAGTCGAAGAATTGTCTTTTGCTAATCGCGAGTATAGAACAGTAGTTGAAATAGGTCTTTCAATTCATCAGGATGAAACCATGCGTTGTTTAAGGATTTATCCAGGCGGTGTTTTAGAGGGCGGATATCATTGTTTTTTAGTTTCTCATTCTACGCGCGGAGACGAAGAAATTCCAATTATTTTCAAATTTATTCAAGATGATAGTAATTTTATAAATTGTCATTTGAATGATAAGTTGAGTTGTTTAGGTTTTAAACACTTAGCAGAGCTACTAGGTCTGAGTTATCATTTCGATTCTAAACATAGAAGTATTTTGAAAGTTATTGAAAGAGCAATGATCATAAAAGCTGGAAGTGATTTTTTGTTAGAAATAAGCTTGTATTTGAATCAGAATTTGAATTACAAATGTTTGAGATTAAATCTTCAAGAAAATAATAATTGGTCTCTGATATCCAGTTTTAGTTCTGGATATAAGTCTTATTCTGGAGAATTTAAAATTATTTCAAAACCACCTGATTAATTGGGTGGTTTTTTCTTTTGACTGAAAACTTGGAAAAGGGTAATATTTAAATAGTTAAAAACTAAAAACTAAAAATTAATTATGGCTGAAAAAATAAAACTAAACAAAGAGCAAAAACAGGCTGTGGAATATGGAGAAGGACCGCTGTTAATAGTGGCTGGAGCCGGTACGGGTAAAACTACAGTTTTAACTCAAAGAGTTTTTTATTTATTAGAAAAAAAGAATTTGAAAGCAGATAATGTTTTAGCTTTGACTTTTACAGAAAAGGCCGCTAATGAAATGGAAGAAAGATTGGATAGGGCCCTGCCTTATGCTTATACAGATTTATGGGTGATGACTTTTCATGCTTTTTGTCAGCGAATTTTAGAAGATAATGGTTTAGACATTGGCTTGCCGAGTAATTTTAAGATTTTAGATGAGACAGGAATTTGGATGTTGATTAGAAAAAATTTGGACAAATTTAATTTAGATTATTATCGGCCATTAGGCAATCCAACTAAATTTATAAAAGAAATGATTAAACATTTTTCTAGGTGTAAAGATGAATTAATCCAACCTAAAGATTATTTAGAATATGCTGAAAAAATCAGATTAAACCAAGGACAAAGAGCAGACGAAGAAACACAATTTGAGACTAGACGCTTGGAAGAAATTGCCAATGCTTATCATACTTATCAACAAATTTTATTAGATGAAGAAGTTTTAGATTTTGGAGATTTAATAAATTATTGTCTAAAACTTTTTAAAGAAAGGCCAAATGTTTTAAAAAAACACAGAGAGCAATTTCAATATATATTAGTAGATGAGTTTCAAGATACTAATTATGCTCAATATGAACTAGTAAAGTTATTAGCTCATCCTAAAAATAATATCACTGTAGTTGGGGACGATGATCAATCTATTTATGCTTTTAGGGGTAGTTCTATGAATAATATTTTGGGCTTTAAAAAGGATTATCCTCAAACTAAAGAGGTATTCTTGACTCAGAATTATCGTTCTACACAGAACGTTTTAGATTTGGCTTATGATTTTATTCAACAAAATAATCCAAATAGATTAGAAATTAAATTATCCCAAGGAAAGAATAAATTGAGTAAAAAATTGCGGGCTTCTTCAGCTGAAGCAGGGGAGATAGAAGTTATTAGAGCCCAAACAGAGAATGATGAAGTTAATGAGCTTATTAAAAAAATTTATCAAATTTTAAAAAAACAAAAAAATTTATCATGGAATGATTTTGCAATTTTAGTTCGTTCAAATTCACAAGCCAAACCCTTTACTATTGGCTTAGAAGAGGCCAATATTCCTTATAATTTTGTAGCTTCTAGTGGTCTTTATGAAAAAGAAATTGTAATGGATATTGTGGCTTATTTAAAACTTTTGGATAATTATCATGAATCATCGGCGGTATGGAGGGTTTTAAATTTAAAATGTTTTGATATTGATCCTCGCCAAGCTGTTAATTTTAGTCACATGGCCCGTAAAAAAACTGTTTCTCTTTATGAGGTTATAAAAAATCATCGGATTTATTTAAAGCTGCCAGAGAAGACAATTAAGTCCTTAGAAAAAATTATTGCTTTAGTTGATAAGTATAGTGGGTTAGTAACCAAACAAAGCGTTTGGAAAATCATCTGGGCCTTTTTAATAGATAGTGGTTATTTGAAATGGATTGATGCTCTTAATGAAGCCCAAAAACAAAAAATTTTTTCTTATTTAAATCAATTTTATAGAAAAGTACAATTATTTGAAAAAGGAACCGATTCTCCAAAAGTAAAAGATTTTTTAGAATTTTTTAAATTAGAAATAGAATCTGGAGATAAAGGTAAATTGGCTTCTAGTATTGACGAGGGGCCAGAATCTGTAAAAGTTATGACAGTACATGGAGCCAAGGGTTTGGAATTTAAATATGTTTTTGTAGCTGGTTTGGTGGATAAGAGATTTCCTTCTTTAGAAAGGAGTGAAAAGATTCAAATTCCCAATGAATTAGTCAAGGAGACATTATTGCAAGGAGATGTTCATTTACAAGAAGAGAGAAGATTATTTTATGTAGCTATTACCAGGGCTAAAAAAGGACTTTATTTTAGCTGGGCTTTAGATTATGGAGGGATGAGATTAAAAAGACCGTCAATATTTTTAAAGGAATTAAATTTAATAAAATTAGAAGAAGATTTAGCTAAAGATAACCAAATTGATTTTAACAAATTGGGTTCAAAAATTTCTGAAGATACAAGAAGAATCAATAAAGAGGACTTACGAAAACTTTTACCAAAACAATTTTCTTTTAGTCAAATTAGTGCTTATAATATTTGTCCGCGTCAATATTATTATGCTCATATTTTGAAGATTCCTAGTTTAGGAAAGGCTGTTTTCAGTTATGGTAAGTCAATGCATTTAACTTTACAAAAGTTTTTTCAATTAATTAAATTTAGAGAAGAAAAAGCTCAAGGTAATTTATTTACTGCTCCCAAGACAAAAGATATTCAAAAGAGAGAAAATAAATTGCCGGTTTCCTTAGAAGAGTTATTGAAAATATATGAAGAAGTATGGATTGATGATTGGTATGAAAATAAGGAGGATAAAAAAGAATATTTAAAGCAAGGACGAGAAACATTAAGAGAAATTTATAAAGATTTTGAAAAAAATCCTCCCCAAGTGAAATTTTTAGAAAAGGGTTTTAATGTTCATTTTGGCGACCATGGTTTTAAGGGAAATATTGATAGAGTTGATAAAATAAACGGAGGAGTACAATTAGTAGATTATAAAACTGGCCACCCTAAAGAAAAATTAAGTTTGGCTGAAAAAGAGCAACTATTAATTTACCAAATGGCCTATGAAGAAGTTTTTAAAGAGAAAGTTAAGAATTTAAAATTTCATTATTTAAATAATAATACCCAAATAGATTTTTTAGGCACTGATAAGGAGTTAGAAAAGATAAGAGAAAAATTGATTCAGACGATAAAGAAAATAAATACTTGCAATTTTCAGGCTAAGCCGTCAGAATATAAATGTCGATATTGTGATTTTAAAGATATTTGCCCTTTTAGACTTTGACTCGTCAAAATCTAAAAGGAATTTCGAATGATGAATTTTAAATTTCGAATTCACCCTGTTAAATTCAATTTTTACACATATAAGATTTTATTTTTTCCTAACTATAAAAATAATCTATAGTGACCAGAATAAATTGAATTAAAAATTATTTAACAGGGTAAATTTCGAATGATTTAATTTTTAAACATTCAAAATTTATAATTCAATCAAAATTCAAAATTACAAATTAAGAATTCAATACCATGTCTTTTATAGATTTAAAAAATCTTTTACCGCAAAGTCTAGCTCGTAATAGAATTAAGCCCCAAGTAGAGGCCAGTAATGTTTTAGTAGAATCCAAAAAAATAATAGAGCAGGTTTGGGGAAAAGAAGTAGCGAATTTAATAGAGCCCAAGTATGTTAAGGAAATGGTTTTATATATTTCTTGTAATTCTCCTACTGCGGCCAATGCTTTAAGTTTAGCTAAAAAGAAATTAGTAGAGGAGATTAATAAAGTTTGTAAAGAGAAATTAATTAAGGATATTGTGTTTTGGCAATGAGTCGGTTTTCAGTGCTCAGCTTTTAGCTTTTGGGAAATAGAAATTCCATTTTAAATGGGATTTTTTTGGTCAGGAATAATTGTATTTGTATTTATTTTATATATAAGATAAGATGTTGATATAAATTATATATTAATTTTAAATCATGGGGCCGCAATTTTTGCGGTTTTTTTATTTAAATAATATAGAAAAGCAATTATGTTTAAATTTAATTCAGAATTATATCAAGAGAAATATAGAATCAAATCAATCCGATTACCAAATTGGGATTATTCAAATCCAGGATATTATGCCGTTACGATATGTACGAAAGATAAAATAGAGTATTTTGGTAAAATAAAAAATGGAAAGATGTATTTAAATCAATTAGGAAAAATTGTAGAAAAATGTTGGTTAGAAATTCCAAATCATTTTCCATTTATATTTTTGGATTGTTATATCATTATGCCAAATCATATCCACGGGATAATAGAAATTAAATGTAGAGACGCAAAATTTTGCGTCTCTACGGGAAATGAAAATAAATTCGGACCACAATCCAAAAATTTGGCATCCATAATTCGTGGTTTTAAAACAGGTGTTAAAAAATATGCCACCATAAATAAAATTAATTTTGTGTGGCAAAAGTCATTTTATGAACATATTATAAGAGGTGAAAATGATTTGAATAGAGTAAGAGAATATATTAGATTAAACCCTTTAAATTGGAAAGGAGACAGGAATAATAGAGAGTATTGAATAAGATCTTATTTCTTGTTAATCTTTAAACATGCCTGAAAAAATAAAATTAAATCAAAGTAATCCATTGGCCGACAGGATGAGACCAGAAAGTTTAAAGGATTTTTTGGGGCAGGAAGAAGTTGTTGGTAAAGGAAAATTATTGAGAAGAGCAATTGAATCCGATGAATTACCTTCAATAATTTTTTGGGGGCCTCCTGGTAGTGGAAAAACCACTTTGGCTTTTATTATTGCCAAAAAAACAAAATCAGAATTTTATCAAATATCTGCTGTTTCCAGCGGAGTTAAGGCGCTTCGTGATATTATAAAAAAAGCAGAGGATAATCAAGAAAAAAATAAAAGAACAATTTTATTTATAGATGAAATACATCGTTGGAATAAAGCACAGCAAGATGCATTATTGCCTTATGTTGAAAAGGGAGTAATTATTTTAATTGGAGCTACAACAGAAAATCCAAGCTTTGAAGTAATTGGAGCATTACTTTCCAGATGCCATGTTTTTGTTTTAAAACAATTAAATAGAAAACAGATTGCTGAAATTTTAAATAAGGCCATAAAAGACAAGAAAAAGGGTTTTGGAAATTTAAACATTAAAGTAGACGAGAAAGTAATCAATGCTTTAGCGGGAATGAGCAATGGTGATGTTAGAATAGCTTTAAATGTTTTAGAATATTCAGTGTCTGCGTCCAAAGATAAAAAGATTAATCTGGATTTAATAAAAGAAGCCTTTCAAAAATCGTATTTATTTTACGATAAAAATGGCGAAGAGCATTATAATATAATTTCTGCCTTGCATAAATCAATGCGCGGTTCTGATCCAGATGCAGCTTTGTATTGGTTAGCCAGAATGTTGGAAGCAGGGGAGGAACCTTTATATATTGCTCGTCGAATAGTTAGGTTTGCATCAGAAGATATTGGTTTAGCAAATTCACGAGCCTTAGAACAAGCTGTTTCTGCTTATCAGGCCTGTCATTTTATAGGAATGCCAGAATGTAATGTAATTTTAGCTCAAGTAGTGGTTTATATGGCTAAATGTAAAAAATCTAATAATTTATATACCGCTTATCGGCAAGCAGCTCAAGATGTTAAAGAGTTTGGAAATTTACCAGTACCTTTACATATCCGTAATGCCCCTACCAAGTTAATGAAAGATTTAAATTATGGTAAAGGTTATAAATACAGTCCAGATTGTAATTACAAAGAAAAACAAGAATATTTTCCAGAGAAATTAAAAAATAGGAAGTATTTGAAAAATTGATTTTTTATTTTTTTTGTTAATATAAAAAAATAAGGATGTTGATTATCAACATCCTTTTATAATTAAAAGAGGAAGGCATAAATCATTTTTTATCCTTGGGCGGTTAGAATAAGAAATGATTTACTAAATTTTTGAATAAGAAATTAATTTAATTAACATTGCCCATTTTAAAGAGTATTAATTATGGATTCAATTTTAAAAACCAAATTGAATTTCAATTTCAAACCTTCCTCCTATTTTTTTAAAGCATCTTATGTTTTTATTATAATTTTTATATGTTTTAATGTCAACCCTGCAGGGTCAACCACCCCAGGGGTATGTTTAAAAGAAAGACTCCGATTTCAGTTGTAAAATCGGAGCTGTAAAATTGTGCCCGGGTTGATAAAAAAGAGAGAAAAGTTAATATAATAATCAACAATTCCAAAAAAAATCTAATAAAAGGAATTGCTGTTTTTATTACTATTTTATATGCGCAACATGCGCCTTAAACCTATTTAAGAAATTTATTTTTTTCTTGGTTCAAGTCTTTCTTATATGGCCGGGCAATTATTTAATATACTCCTTTTTAATTTTTTTGTCAAGAGCATTTAAATAAAAAAAGAGGGATGCTATAATTAAACATCCCCACCATAGAGCAGGAGGCATATGGCAAAATTCAATACTCGGAAAAGGAGGAATGCTTTGTTAAATCCAGGTATTTTTTAACAAAGCAAAATTCTATTAATTAATCATTTATAATATTAATATAATAGGCCTGGCCAATAAATGTGGAAATTCAGTTTGAATTCAATTATTATAATCAATTCAATTTGAATCATCAGTTTTTATTTGTTCCTCCTTGATTCCGAGCATTATTATTTTTTTTGATATTTTTATATTAATCTTTTTATATATTTTTGTTAATTATTGTTAAATTATTTTTGCTATAAAATTGCTTTTTAGATATAATTAAGTCAAGAAAGTAAGAAATCAAAAAATCAATAAATTAGTCATTAGGCGATAGCCTGCCTTAATTTTTATAAAATTATGGCGGGTAGGCAATAAGAGTATAAATTTTATCCTTAATGACTCTTAATGACTAATGACTATTACCTAATAACTAATTCCATGAATCTAAAGAATTTTTTATTATACATGATTTTTGCCACCCTATTGTGTTGGTTTGGATTTTTTATGATTATTCAATCTATTAATCCTAATGAAGCCGGAGTATTGGCGTTTTTATTATTTTATCTAATATTAGGATTATCAATTATGGGAACTTTAACCATTTTGGGTTTTTTATTTAGAAAATTATTTTATAAAGACAGATTAGCTTTTGACCATGTAATAGTTTCTTTTCGGCAGGCTATTTTGTTAAGTTTAGTAATAGTAATTTCTCTATATTTGCAAGCCCATGGATTATTGACTTGGTGGAATGCAGTTTTATTAATTTTGGCCTTAAGTTTATTGGAATTGTTTTATTTAAATTATTATAGTAATAAGAAGTAAGTAATAAGCGATAAGTTATAAGTAATGAGCTGACAGCTGAAAGCCGAGAGCTGATAGCTAAATTATATGCAAGAAGAATTAAAAAAAATAAAGGATAAAATTTTAAAAGAAGTAAAAAATATTCAAATTGAAGAAGAACTTCAGAAGTTAGAAAAAAAATATTTAGGGCGCAAGGGAGAGTTTACCCGGTTGCTTAAAGGTGTGAAAGATTTAGCAGAAGAACAAAGACCAGTAATTGGCAAATTAGCTAATGAAGTCAAAATAGAATTAGAAGATGCTTTTTTAAAGTTAAAAAATAAAATTAGTCAAAAAGAGGATGATTTTCTGGAGGCCATAACTAATTTTGATTCTAGTTTACAGGCCCAAAAGAGAGGTATTGGCCACTTACATCCCAATACTTTGGTACAGAATAAAGTAGTGGACATTTTTCGTTCTATGGGTTTTATGGTTTTGGATGGACCAGAATTAGAATCTGATTATTATAATTTTGAAGCCCTGAATATACCATCTACTCATCCAGCGCGAGATATGCAGGATACATTTTTTGTTGAGCAAGACAAGAAATTAAAAAATGATAATAAATTGCTATTGCGTACCCACACCTCAGCCCAACAAGTTAGAGCTATAGAAGAATTTGGTGCTCCTTTGCGAGCGGTTTTTCCAGGCAAGTGTTTTCGTAATGAGGCCACCGATGCTTCGCATGACAATACTTTTTATCAATTAGAAGGACTAATGATTGATAAAGATATTTCTATTGCCAACTTAATATCAGTAATGAATTCACTTTTAACCCAAGTTTTTAATAAAGAAGTTAAAACTAGGCTAAGACCGGGATACTTTCCTTTTGTGGAACCAGGATTTGAATTAGATATTAATTGTTTGATTTGTGGTGGAGAGGGCTGTAGTGTTTGTGGAGATGGCTGGGTAGAATTAATACCTTGTGGTTTAGTCCATCCTAAAGTTTTAGAATATGGAGGATTAGATCCTCAAAAATGGAGTGGTTTTGCTTTTGGGATGGGTTTGACCAGATTAGTTATGATGATTTATGGCATTAACGATATTAGATTATTACAATCTGGTGATTTGAGATTTACTAAGCAGTTTTAATTCAAGAAGCAAGAAGTAAGGAGTACGGAGTAAGGAGCACGAATTAGAATTTTCCGTAATTCTTAATTCATAATTCATAATTCGTAATATATATGAATCCCGTTAGATAAATCCCTCACCTCTTTTTAAGAGCAATACATTATAAAGAGTTTATACTCTCTAAAAGAGGTGAGGGATAAAGTTAATTTATTTTTCTAGCTAGATGAAATATGTAAAATTTGAATTAAGAATATGAATATTATTATAAATAATTATCTAACGGGATGAATGTTTCCTTAAATTGGCTGAAAAATTATGTAGATATACCAAATGAATTGTCTGCAGAAGAATTGGCCGAAAAGATAACCATGTCTATTGTAGAAGTGGATAGCTTTCGTCGTCAAGCAGATAATTTAGAAAATATAATTGTTGGTCAAATTAAAAAAATAAACAAGCATCCCAATGCTAACAAATTAAAAGTTTGTGATGTTAGTGCCGGTAAAAAAGGTTCTTTTAAAATAGTTTGTGGGGGCAATAATTTAAAAGAAAATATGATAATTGCTTTAGCTACGCTGGGGGCTAAAGTAAGATGGCATGGCGAGGGTGATTTAGTTGTTTTGGAAAAAGCTAAAATCAGAGGAGTAGAATCAGAAGGAATGATATGTGCGGCTGAAGAAATCGGCTTACCCTCTAAGTATATAATTGAGGGCGGAATTGCAGATTTAGACATAGATAAATCTCAAGTTGGCCAGGATATTATTTCTGCCCTAAATTTAAATGATATTATTTTTGAAATAGATAATAAGTCCTTAACCAATAGGCCAGACCTTTGGGGTCATTATGGTATTGCTCGGGATTTAGCAGCTTTATTAAATGTTCGTTTTAAGTCCTTAATTTTTCCTTTTAAATTTAAAATTAAAAAAAAGCACAAACTAGAAGTACAGATTAAAGATAAGGAAGCCTGTCCGCGATATATGGGAGTTATTATGGATAATATACGAGTAGGCCCTTCTCCAGAGTGGTTGGCTAATAGTTTAGAAAAAGTAGGCATTCGCTCTATTAATAATATTGTAGATATTACCAATTTTGTAATGTTGGAATTAGGACAGCCGATACATGCTTTTGATATTAGAGAAATCAAAGATGAAAAAATAATTGTGCAAAAATCCTCCACCTTCGCTACTTCCTTCGCTACTTCCTTCGCTACTTCCTTCGCTACTTCCTTCGCTAAAGCTACGGAAGTCAAGAAAGCTACGGAAGTCAAGAAAGCTATGGCAGACGGGCAAGTAGGTGAGAAATTTATTAGTTTGGATGAAGAAGAAAGAAAATTAGACCAAAATGATTTATTAATTTGTGATGGTCAGCGAGCAGTTGCTCTAGCAGGCGTAATGGGGGGTTTAAATAGTGAAATTAAAGATGATACCACATCTATTTTAATTGAGGCGGCTAATTTTGAGCCAGTAGGTATTAGAAGAACTTCGGCTCGTTTGGGTTTACGGACAGATTCCAGTACAAGGTTTGAAAAGGGATTAGATCCTAATTTAGCTCAGCAGGCAATGATGCGTGCAATTGAATTAATTCAACAATTAAATGTAAATAGTTTTGTGGCTAGTAAAATTATAGACAAGGATTATTCTAAAAAAGGGAAGATTGTTATAGATTTAGATTTTGATTTTATAAATAAAAAAATAGGTGAAAAATTGCCCACCAAGACAATTGTTGATATTTTGAAAAAGTTAAATTTTGGAATAAAAGAGAAAAGGGATCGTTTAGAGGTTTCGATTCCTTCTTATCGTAGCACGGGCGATATTAGCATTCCCGAGGATTTAATAGAGGAAATTTCCCGTATTTATGGTTATGATAATATTGAAATTAAAGCTCCAAAAATAAAACTGTCAGCAAATTACCAGGATAAAATTTTGGGTTTAGAAAAAAAATTGAAAGATTTCGTGTCTTTGGCTCTAGGATATAATGAGGTTTATAATTATTCCATGGTTTCAGAGGATGATATTCAAAAGGTTCTTGGTCATCCAGATGATTATATTAGTATAGCTAATGCAGTATCTAAAAATTTGAAATATTTGCGCAATGATTTGTTTTTAAATCTTTTAAAAAATGTTCAAGACAATTTAAGATATTTTAATAATTTTAAATTATTTGAAATTGGTAGAGTTTTTCAGAAAAAAGAAGGCGATTTTAAAATTAAGAAAGACGTTCAACAATTTTTGCCTCAACAGAGCAAAACTATGGATTTTATCTGGGTGGGGGACAATAATAAGTTTTTAAAGTTTAAAGGCGATTTTAATTCAATATTAGATAAATTAAATTTAAATTATCGGGCCAATATGACTGAGCAGAAATTGATAAAAAAGGAGTCCTGTTTAGAATATATTTGCGATAATCAGTTCATTGGTTTTTTGGGAGAAGTTAAAAAAGGCATTTTGCAAAATTTTGATATAGAAAAAAAGGTTTTTTATGCAAAATTAAATTTAGATATAATTTTGAAATATATTAAGGAAAACAAAAAATATCAGGAGATTTCCAAATATCCAACTATGGTGCAAGATATTTCCATGATTGTTAATTATAGTGCTAAATGGCAAGATATTGAAGAAAGAATTAATGCCCTCTCACCTTTAATTATAAATGTGGATTTATTTGATGTTTATGAGGGTCAGAATATAGAGAAAAATAAGAAGTCTTTGGCTTTTCATATTATTTTTCATAATTTACAAAAAACTTTAGTTAGCGCAGAAGTAGAAAAAATTATGCAACAGGTTAAAGAAGTGCTGGTCACAGAGTTCAAGGTTAATATTAGAGATTAGTTTAGAATTTTTAATTTAGAATTTAGAATTTCGAGTGAATTTTTAATTATTCAATTTTAAATTAATTCAAAATTTCTGAATTCGAAATTTAATCAAAATTTATAATTCATAATTCATAATTTACTTTTATGTATGAAATAAAAAAAATTGTGCCCACTGGCTTAGCTAAATATTTTTCTTTAATTGTGGCTATTATTGTTTTGATATTTGGCAGTATAAATTTAGTTTTAAACTTAATGGGAGGTGGATATAATTTACAAATGAGCTGGCAAGAGCAATTATCTGGACTTTTTGCCAGTATTGTTTTCTTTTATGTCTTTTTTTGGATTATTGGCTATGTTTTTGCTTTAATTTATAATTCTATTGCTTCTAAGTCCAAAGGCATTAGAGTAGAGTTTAAATTAGTTGATAAAAATTTATTAGGGAAAGCTGAAAACAAAAAGAATAAAGAAAATAAAGAAAGCAAGAAAGTTTTTGATAGATAAATTTAGTTTAAATTTTTTTTATAAACAAAAAAATGCTTGATTTTCAGGCATTTTTTTGCTAAAATAGAGGTAGAATTTTTGTAAATTCTTCTTTTATTTATCATTAAAATATGCCCAAAACAACGACAAAACCAATCGCTCCTAAAGCTAAAAAAGGATCTTATACAGCCAAAGAAATTATTGTTTTAAAGGGTTTAGACCCAGTACGCAGAAGGCCTGGTATGTATATTGGAAATACAGCTAGCGAGGGTTTGCATCATTTGGTTTGGGAAGCAGTTGATAATGCCATTGATGAGGCTATGGCTGATTATTGTGATGAAATTGAGGTTAAACTTTTAAAAGGAAATAAGGTTTCTGTATCAGATAATGGACGGGGCATTCCTGTAGATAAACATAAGGTTAGTAAAAAAAGCGCTTTAGAAACTGTTATGACTACTTTGCATGCTGGAGCCAAATTTGGCGGAGAGGGATATAAGGTTTCTGGTGGTTTACATGGTGTAGGCGTTAGTGTAGTTAATGCTTTGTCATCCTGGATGAGGAGCGAAGTTAAGAGAAATGGAAAATTGTGGTATCAGGAATATAAAAAAGGCAAGCCATCTACTAAATTAATGACTGGTAAGAATGTAAAGGGTACTGGTACTACTCAAATTTTCCAGCCAGATTCTGAAGTTTTTTCTACTTTAGAGTTTGATTTAAAAACAATATTAAATCATTTAAGACAACAGGCCTATTTAACCAAAGGAGTAAGTATAAAAGTAATAGATGAGAGAGGAGAACAAATTAAAGGAGTAGATTGTCCATCCTATACTTTTTATTTTGAAGGCGGTATTGCTTCTTATGTTAAGCATTTGAATGTTAATAACGAGGTTGATCAAAAAAATGTTTTTTATGTTTCTAAGGAAAAAGATAATGTGGGAGTTGAAATAGCCTTGCAATATTGTAGAGATTTCCGGACAAGTATTTATAGTTTTGCTAATAATATTCATACTGTGGAAGGCGGCATGCATTTAACTGGTTTTAAGACAGCAGTTTTAAAGACCTTAAATGACTATGCTAAAGAAAATAATATTTTAAAAGATAAAGACGCTAGCCTAACTTCTGAAGACGTTAAAGAGGGTTTAACTTCTGTTATTTCTGTAAAAATAAGAGATCCGCAATTTGAAGGACAGACCAAGGCCAAATTAGGAAATATTGAAGCTCGTTCGTCAGTTTATGCGATTTGTAAGGATTATTTTTCAGCTTTTTTAAACGAGCACCCTAATGATGCTAAAGCAATTTTAGGAAAATGTATTATTGCTTCGCAGGCCCGTAGAGCAGCTCGTTCAGCCCGTGATGCTGTTATTAGAAAAGGAGCCCTGAGGGGCTTTACTTTGCCAGGAAAATTAGCAGATTGTTCTTCTCGTAAAGCAGAGGACTCAGAATTATTTATTGTTGAGGGTGATTCAGCTGGTGGAAGCGCTAAGCAGGGTCGAGATAGAAATACCCAAGCCATTTTGCCTTTGCGTGGTAAAATTTTAAATGTTGAAAGAGCTCGTTTAGATAAAATGTTGGCCAATAAAGAAATTAAATCCATGGTTATTGCTTTGGGTACTAATATTGGTGAAGATTTTAATATTGAAAGATTGCGTTATCATAAAATAGTAATTATGACTGATGCGGATGTTGATGGTTCACATATTCGAACTTTATTATTGACCTTTTTTTATAGATATTTTCCAAACTTGGTTCATGCTGGTCATATTTATATTGCTCAACCGCCCTTATATCAAATTAAAAAGGGCTCAGAAACAAAGTGGATTTATACTGATGAGGAATTAAAGCAAACAATGAAGGATTGGGGAATTAAAATTGATTTAGAAGAAATTAAAGAATCAACTACGGAAGAAACAGCAGAGGAAGGAGAAGTTGAGAATTTAGATGAGAAAGAAAGTGAAAAAACTGCCTCCACCAAGGCTTCGGCAAGTAAATTTAATATTCAAAGATATAAAGGCTTAGGAGAAATGAATCCAGAACAATTATGGGAGACCACCATGAATCCAGAGACCAGAAAAATGAAAAGAGTTTCTGTTGAAGATGTGGCCGAAGCAGATGAAGTTTTTGAAAGATTAATGGGCTCAGATGTTGATCATAGGAAAAGATTTATCCAGACTCATGCTACTAGTGTGAAGAATTTGGATATTTAGGCGTTAGCCCGCCTTAATTTTTATAAAATTATGGCGGGTAGGTGTTGGGCAATAGGCATTAGAAAATTATATAATAAAAAAAGCTCGGGGATTTCCGAGCTTGTTTTTTGATTATTTTAAAAGCGATGACAGTACAATAAGGAATATTCCTATGAAGAAGAATATATTACCCTTGTTGTTTATGTGTTTGGGCAATGGGAATTCGATTGATTTTTGATGGGCAGAAATGTATTTTTTTCTAGCGATAAGTAAGACCACAATTCCAATAATGAACATTATCATCCCGGTAATAAAAAGAAATATTTTTTCAGACATTTTACCTCCGTTTATTGCGAAATTGTTATTCCTAGGAGGACAATTAAAAGTCCTAGGGGGATAATTTTTTTATTGATTTTAATATTTTTTTTCTTAGCAGAACAAGAGCAAAAGATTCCGAAAAGAAAAAGAATTGTTCCTACAATACAAAATACAACACTAGCAATTTTAGGAGCTAGTAAGATAGCAGCAATCATTTTTCCTCCAATTTATTTTTTTATTGATTCCTTTTTATCATTACGAGTGATATTTGTCAAGATTTGATTTGACAAATTTTTTATGTTAGCATATTATAAACAATACAGTTAGCACTTTAGTATTGAGAGTGCTAAGATACAAATTATTATAATACCAATCTACGAATGTATACCAATAATACAAATATGATGCGAATAGATTTTTACTAGCTTAGGCGTTTTAAAGATTAGTATTGTATTCGCATAATTGGTATTAATTAGCATATTAGTATCGCATATTAGTATATTTAAAATTAATATTAAAAAATTATGGGAAAATTAAAACCATTATTTGACAATATTATTGTCAAAAGATTAGTAGAGGATGAAAAAACCAAGAGCGGAATTGTTTTGCCAGATACAGTAGATAAGGAAAAACCACAAAAAGGCGAGGTAATTGCTGTTGGTCCAGGTAAAATTGATGAACAGGGGAATAAAATTCCTATGCAGGTTAAGGTTGGTGATAAAATTTTATTTCGAAAGTATTCTCCAGATGAAATTAAAATGGATGGAGAAGAAGTTTTAGTTATGGCCCAAAGTGATGTGATAGCTATAATTAGTTAAAAGTACAGACGAGGCGACGCCTCGTCTGTACGAAATTTAAAATTTAATAATTAATAAAAAGTAGAGAGCAGTTGGGAGTTTAATTTTTTACGAACTACTAACCACCTGCCTGCCGGCAGGCAGGCTGACTACGAACTAAACATATGGCAAAACAAATTAAGTACAATGAAGAAGCTCGGCAAAAAATTAAAAAAGGAGTTGATCAGCTTGCTGATGCAGTTAAAGTCACCTTGGGCCCTAAGGGTCGGAATGCGGTTTTAGGAACGGGTTTTGGTTCTCCAACTATTACTAAAGACGGAGTGACCGTGGCCAAAGACATTGAATTAGAAGATAAATTTGAAAATATTGGAGCGGAAATGGTTAAAGAAGTTGCTTCTAAAACAGCTGAGGTGGCTGGAGATGGAACTACCACAGCTACTATTTTAGCCCAAGCCATTATTGCTGAAGGAATTAAAAATGTTACTGCTGGAACAAATCCTTTAGAAATAAAAATTGGAATTGAAAAAGGAGTAAATTTTTTAATTGACAATTTAAAAAATATTTCCAAAAAAGTTGAGTCCAAAGAAGAGATTGCTCAAGTAGCTTCCATTTCTGCCAATGATCCAGAAATTGGTCAGGTAATTGCTGAAGCCATGGATTCAGTCGGCAAGGACGGAGTTATTACCGTAGAAGAATCTCAAAGTTTTGGTATTACCAAGGAAGTAGTAGAGGGTATGCAATTTGACAAGGGTTATGTTTCACCCTATATGATTACTAATCCAGACAGAATGGAAGCTGAATATGAAAATCCTTATATTTTGATTACAGACCAAAAAATTTCTTCTTTAAAAGAATTTTTGCCTCTATTGGAAAAGATTGCTCAGTCAGGTAAAAAAGAATTAGTTATTATTGCTGATGAAATTGAAGGCGAGGCCCTAGCTACCCTAGTAGTTAATAAATTAAAAGGCAGCTTTAATGCTTTGGCGGTTAAAGCTCCTGGTTTTGGCGATAGACGTAAAGAAATGTTAGAGGATATTGCCATTTTAACTGGTGCTAAAGTTATTTCTGAAGAAGTGGGTTTAAAATTAGAAAATGCTGAAATTGATGTGTTGGGTCAGGCCAGAAAAATTGTAGCTACTAAAGAAAACACTACTATTATAGAAGGCAAGGGTGATAAATCAGTTTTAGAAGACAGAATTAAACATATTAGAAAAGAAATTGAAGTTTCTGATTCTGATTTTGATAAAGAAAAATTACAAGAAAGACTGGCTAAACTGTCTGGCGGAGTAGCGGTAGTAAAAGTCGGAGCCGCAACTGAAACAGAAATGAAAGAAAAAAAGCATAGAATTGACGATGCTTTATCGGCAACCAAGGCTGCCGTAGAAGAGGGTATTGTAGTTGGTGGCGGAGTGGCTTTATTGAGAGCTTCTAAGGATTTAGAAAAAGTCGAAGTAGATGGTGAAGAAAAAGTTGGTTTAGATATATTAAAGAAAGCCATTGAAATGCCGATTAGACAAATCGCTATTAATGCCGGTAAGGATGGCTCTGTTGTTGTGGATGAAGTGAAAAAAAATGAAAATATTAATTATGGTTATAATGCCAGAATAGATAAATTTGAGGATTTAGTAAAAGCTGGCGTTGTTGATCCGACTAAAGTTGTTCGTTCAGCATTGCAAAATGCTTCTTCTGTTGGCGCTTTGTTTTTAACTACGGAAGTAGTGGTAGCTGATTTACCAAGCAAAGATGGCGATGGCCCAGCTATGCCTTCAATGGGCGGAGGAATGGGTATGCCAGGAATGATGTAGAAAATAGTTAAAAGTTTAAAGTATAAAGTTGAAAGTAAAATTCACATATTCAAAAGCGTCGAGTTTATCTCGGCGTTTTTATTTTTTTGATAGATTCACTTTTTAAAAGCCAGTGGTTTTGCTATAATGAGTATATAATTATTTATTTAAATATATTTATGTCTTTTTATCCAGATGAGGGTCAGGGTGATGAAATAGAAATTGAAAATCAATATGCCGTAGATGATATTTTTGATTTTGAAGAAAAAGAAAAAAAAGATGATGAGATTTTCAAAATTCCCTTAAAACCTAAAAATTTTAATAATGAGGTTAAAAATACAAAAGAAAGAGTAGGTGGAATTGACAAAGAAGAGCTTAGAAAAAAGATTGAAAGTTTTAGATTAAATCCGGAGAAAAAATTAGAAAATAAAATTTTTGATTCTTTAGACGCTGAACCTAAAAAAATAAGCATTGTTGAAGACCATGATGGTGTACCAATAATAGAACCCTTAGCCGAGCCAGAAGATAAAGCAAAAAATTTAGAATCAGACCCTGGTGTTTATAAAGCGGAGCTAAAACCAAAAACTAGATTTGATAAAAAGGAAAAAATAGACAAAGATAATGTTAAAAAAGAATATGAGTCAGAAACATTGGCTTGGTATATCAGAATTTCTCGTTGGCCAGTTTTTTTAATTGTTTTGTTTCATGTTTTGATTTTATCTAGAAATTATTTTATAGGAGCTTCGGGTAAAATAGCAGAGCTGGCTTTAAAAGTTTCTTGGATAGATAATTTAAAATGGCCATTGGAAATAATAATATTTTTAATTCTTGCTTATATTATTGTCAAAAAAAGAAGGCAATTACCGCGCATAGCTGGTTTTACGGGAGCTTTTATAGGTTTTATGTCAGGCGTTATCATAGCAGTTATTAAGCTATTTTTATATAAAGAAATGTGGAATATATTTTATTTATCTTTAGAAGGAATTTTTATGGGCCTCGTGGGATTATTAGTTGGACTTTTAGCGGGTTCGATATTTTATGATGAAGAGGACTAAACTGCTAAACTGTTAAATTGCTGAACTGTTAATTGCCAAACTGCTGAATTTTAACCATTTAACCATTTAACCATTTAATAATTAATAAAAAAAATTATGATTGAAGAAAAAAAACCAGATGAAATTTTAAAAAAAGCTAATGAAATCTTTAAAAACAAAAAAATATTAGCCGCCTTAAGTTATATTTGGGTATTATGCATTATCCCTTTGTTATTTAGTCGGGATGAATTTGTAAAATTTCATGCTCGTCAAGGATTTGTTTTGTTTATAATTGAAGTTGCTTTAGTTTTAGTAATTTGGATTCCATTTATTGGTTGGCTCTTAGGTTTAGTCGTTGGAATTGTAGCCCTTGTCGGTATTTTAAAGGCCCTGAATGGAGAAAAATGGGAAATACCTTATATTTATAATTTATCTAAAAAGATTAAGATTTAATTAGGCCTTAGTCATTAGGCGTTAGGCATTAGTTTTTATCTGCCCATTGCCTAATTGTCTATTGCCTAAAGACTAAAAATATGAATCCCGTAAGATAATTAAATAAGAAAGTTTAATTTAATTATTTAGACACGGGAATAAATAATGTATTCTATCTAATAATTAGTTATCTAACGGGATGAATCGAACTAAAATTGTGGCCACTATTGGGCCAGCATCGTCTAACTATAAAATTTTATTGAAAATGGCCAAAGCGGGCATGGATGTTTGTCGTCTTAATTTTTCCCATGGCTCACATGAGGGACATTTAAATTTGATTCAAAATATCAAAAAAGTTAGAGAAATATTAGACGTACCTTTAACGATAATGCAAGATTTACAGGGACCAAAATTAAGAGTGGCAGATGTTGGTGATGGCGGAATTAGAGTTGATAAAAATGAAATTATTGTTTTAGTTGATAAAAAAATAGTTAATTATAATCTTTTAGTTGGCTCACAAAATAAAATAATTCCCGTTGATTTTAATATTAGCAAAATTATAAAAATCAATAATAGGATTTTAGTCCACGATGGATTAATAGAATTAAGAGTTCAAAAATTAGATAAGGAATTAGTATGGTGCAGGGTAATTAATCCAGGCATTATTTTTTCCCACAAAGGAGTTAATATTCCAGGGGCAAAAATAACTGATGAAGTTTTAACCCTCAAGGATAAAAAAGATTTACAGTTTGGACTTAAACAAAAAGTTGATTGGATCGCCTTGTCTTTTGTCAGAGATTCGTCTGATATTGTTAGTTTAAGAAAATTAATAAAGAAATATGACGCCAAATCTAAAGTTAAAATAATGGCTAAGATTGAAAGACCAGAAGCAGTTAAAAAAATAAATAAGATTATAGAAAAAGTAGATGGTATTATGGTGGCTAGAGGCGATTTAGGAGTAGAAATAAATATTGAAAGAGTACCTATTATTCAAAAGGATATCATTACTAAATGCATGAAATCGGGTAAACCAGTGGTAGTAGCTACCCAGATGTTAGAATCAATGGTAGAAAATTTAAGGCCGACTAGGGCTGAGGTTTCGGATGTAGCCAATGCTGTTATAGATCATACTGATGCCGTGATGCTTTCTGGAGAAACGGCTTATGGTAAATATCCAGCAGAAGCCGTGGAAATGATGAATAAAATTATTAAAAAAGCCGAGGATTCTCCTTATGATGATGTAGTTGATTCTAAATTATTATCTAAATTAGAAGAAATTTTGGCGATTCCGGAATCAGTAAAAAATTTGGTTTTAAATACTAAAGCTAAAGCCATTATTGTCGCTACTAATTCTGGATATTCAGCTCGGATGATTTCTCGTTTGCGTCCAGAGACCAGAATTATTGCTTTAGTAAATGATGATATAGTAAAAAGACAATTAAATTTATCCTGGGGTATTTTTTCTTTAAATATGCCGAAATGCAAAACCGTTTCCGAGATTATTGATAAATCAATTAAATTAGTTAAAAAGAATAAATTGGTTAAAAAAGGAGACGCTGTAGTAATTGTTACTGGTCAGCCAGTGGGTCAGAAGCATAATATGAATTTAGTGAAGCTTCAGGAAGTAGAATGATGAATTATGTATAATGTATTATGTATCCTTAATTCATAATACAAATCCCATCATACATGCTATTTAATGTTTACAAAATTTAAAATTAAAAATACTATGAGCAAAGAAAGCAAGAACATTCTCTGGTTTAATGAATTGAGCATAAAAGATGTTCCTTTGGTGGGCGGTAAAAACGCTTCTCTAGGCGAGATGTATATTAATTTAAAGAAGAAGGGCGTACCTGTGCCCAACGGTTTTGCAGTTACCGCCAAAGCTTATCGATATTTTTTAAAGTATAATAAGTTAGATCGAAAAATTAGAGAAGCTTTAAAAGGTTTGGATACTAATAAAATTTCTGATTTAAAAAGACGAGGTAAGAAAGTTCGAGAAATTATTTTAAGCGGAAAATTTCCAGAAGATTTAGAAAAAGATATTATTGCTTCTTATAAAGAACTAGCTAAATTTTATAAAACATCAGCTTTAACTCTAGATGTTGCTGTTCGTTCCTCAGCTACAGCAGAGGATTTACCAGATGCTAGTTTTGCTGGACAACAAGAATCATATTTAAATATTCAGGGCGAATATGCCCTATTAGAGTCATGCAAGAGATGTATGGCTTCTTTATTTACGGATCGAGCGATTTCTTACCGCGTGGACAAAAAATTTGATCATTTTAAAATTGCTCTTTCAATTACGGTACAAAAAATGGTCCGTTCTGATTTAGCTTCTTCGGGAGTAATGTTTTCAGTAGACACTGAATCTGGTTTTGAGGATATTGTGGTAATTAATGCCGCTTATGGTTTAGGAGAATATGTAGTTAAGGGTGTAGTTAATCCAGATGAATATCATGTTTATAAGCCAACTTTAAAAAAGGCCTGCCCGCCTTGCCTACCGGCAGGCAGGCGGTCGCGGGGCGCGGCCAGGGAATTTAATTCTATAATTGGCAAGGATGTTGGCTCTAAAGAAAAGAAATTAGTTTATGCTACCGGCGGAACCACTAGCACTCAGAGTTTAGATGTTTCCGAGAATGATCAGTTAAAATTTGTTTTGAAAAATGAAGAAATAATACAATTAGCTAAATGGACGGTAATTATAGAAGAACATTATAAAAGACCAATGGACATGGAATGGGCTAAAGATGGTAAAACCGGAAAATTATTTATTGTTCAGGCTAGACCAGAAACAGTTACTTCTCAAGAAAATAAAAATATTTTAATTGAATATTTTATAAAAGATAAGCCAGAAGAAATTTTAAGTGGTCAGGCAGTTGGTAAAAAAATTGGCCAAGGAGAGGTTAATATAATTAAAAATGTTGATCAATTAGGAAATTTTAAAAATGATGAAGTTTTGGTAGCTGAAATGACAGATCCGGATTGGGAGCCAGTTATGAAAAAGGCCTCAGCTATTATTACTAACTCTGGGGGGAGAACATGTTTTAGTGGTAATACAAAAGTTCTAACTAATCAAGGATTTGTGTCTTTCAAAGAAATACATAAACAAAATTATCGAAAATTATTGATTTTATCTTTTAATAAAGATTCAAAAAAAGTTGAATGGAAACCAATTATAGATTCTATGAAAAGAAAAGCGCGAAGCATTACAGTCAGTATTTCCCAAAGAGGAAGAGTGAAAAATAATTTTTTGAAAATGACTCCAAATCATAAAATGATTAATATTAGAGATGGAGAAATTATAGATACAGAGATTAAAGATATTTTAAAGAAGAAAGAAATGATTTGTGTAGCTCAGAATATTCCATCTTTAAAAAATACTATTAAACAAAATTATAAATTAGCTTATCTTTTGGGAGGCATAATGACAGACGGTAGTATTTATAAATCAAGAACACATGGAGAAGTTCAATTTATTCAAAAAAATACTCCCCAGAAAAGAAAATTTATTGAGTGTATGCAAAAATGTATGTTTGATGTTTATCATAAAAAGTTTGTCTTTTTTGAAAAAAAAGTTTCTCAAGGTTTTATTAGAGGAAAAAGAGTTGAGGGTCAAGCTGATGCTTATCGATTATATTCTAAAGAAATTGCTTATAAGTTACATGATCAAAAAGAAGAAATAGTTAAAACTTTATTATCTAGTGATTCTATATTTGCTAGTAATTTTTTAGGAGGAGTAATTGATGGAGATGGTTCTTTTTATAATAATAGGTTAAATATATATATATCAAATAATAATCTTCTACAAGCAGTTATGGTAGCTTGTTTAAAGATAGGAATAGTTCCTCAAGTAACTAATAATAGAAATATATATAATGTTCAAATTGTAGAAAAAATTGATGAAATTTTTTCTTACACTAAACGTGTTCATGGAAAAATTAGAAAGAGAAAGATAATGACTAGATTTTTTTCAGCTAAGCAAGTTTTAGGTAATATTAAAAAATATAGTGATAGAAAAAAGAATAATTTATATATTTCTGAACAAGCTTTATTAAAAATTAATGATCCTCAAATAAATCAATTATTAGTTGGAGATTTAAGAATGCAGAGAGTTATTGATTTAAATAAATCTAATCTAGAAGATGTATATAATTTAACTGTTCAAGATAATCATACTTATATAGTATTTACTGAAAAATTAACCCCAGTTATAGTAAATAATTGTCACGCCGCAATTGTGTCCCGTGAGCTTGGTATACCTTGTGTTGTTGGTACCAGAGAAGCAATGTCTAAATTAAAAAATAAGCAAAAAGTTACTGTTGATTGTTCTCAGGGAGAAGAAGGTTATGCTTATGACGGATTAATTAAATTTACTAAGAAGATAACAAATCTAAAGAATTTGAAAAAGCCAAAAAATGTAAAAATTATGATGAATGTTGGTAATCCTCGCCAGGCTTTTCATGATTCCATGCTTCCCAATGATGGTGTGGGTTTAGCGCGGGAAGAATTTATTATTTCTAATTATATTAAAATTCATCCTTTAGCTTTATTAAATTTTAAAGAAGTAAAAGACAAAGAAGAAAGAAATATAATTAACAAATTAACTTTAAATTATAAATCAAAGCCAGATTTTTATGTAGAAAAATTAGCTGAAGGTATTGCTCGAATCGCAGCTGCTTTTTATCCCAAAGAAGTAATCGTACGATTATCAGATTTTAAAACTAACGAATATGCAAATTTAATTGGTGGAAAATATTTTGAACCTCAAGAGGATAATCCCATGATTGGTTGGCGAGGAGCTTCGCGATATTATGATCCAAAATATGAACCAGCTTTTCGTTTAGAATGTCAGGCTTTGAAAAAGGTTAGAAATGAAATGGGATTAACTAATGTTAAGATTATGGTTCCTTTTTGCCGGACCATTGAAGAAGGTAGAAAAGTTTTAAAGATTATGGCCAGTGAGAATTTAAAACGAGGCCAAAATAATTTAGAAGTATATGTCATGTGTGAAATTCCGGCTAATGTTATTTTAGCCAAAGAATTTTCTCAGATATTTGATGGATTTTCAATTGGCTCTAATGATTTAACCCAATTAACCTTAGGAGTGGATCGCGATTCATCAGTAGTAGCTCATATTTATGATGAGCGAAATAAGGCCGTGAAAGATTTAATTAAACAAGTAATTAAAGTTGCTCATCAAAATAAAAGAAAAGTTGGTATTTGCGGACAAGCTCCTTCAGATTTTCCAGACTTTGCTAAATTTTTAGTCCAAGAAAAAATTGACAGCATGTCTTTAGTTCCTGATTCAGTAGTGAGTACAATTGTTAAATTGAATAAAATGAAATAAATCCATTGACTAATATCTATAGTTTTGTTATGGTATTTAGTTAATAAAAAATAAATGTAGGAGGTGCCAGATGAGAGCACATAGAATTTGGGTTGTGCCCCAGGCACGACCAAAATTAGAAGATTGGGAAAAGGTTAAACAACGCTTGACTGATCTTTTAAGAAAATATTTGGAGAAAATAATAAAATGCCTTTGATTTTTGAAATATAAATTCAAAGGCTTTTAAATTTATTTAGATTGACGTTTTTAAATAATTATTATATATTAAGATTAATGCCTAAAAAATTAGGTAAAAAAATTAAATTATGGAGGACAGAGATGTCAATTAGAACCAGAAGAAGAAAAGCAGAAAAGAGAAGTAAGAAAAAAAAGGGAAAAGGAGAAGGAAGTGATAAAATTATTAAAGATGAAAATACAGATACGTTAAAAGAGAAAAGTAAATTATTAAAAGTTGTGGAAGAAAAGCCAGGAGAATTTCATTTTGAAGATGCGAATGGTAAAATTATTAAAGACAATGACGATCAGTCGCGTCATCATTCTGGTGAGTTTAATGATAAGCACATTTCTAGAAACACCGTTATGCAGAAGTGACGGCGGAAAAAATAAATTTGTAGAAAAAAAGAAAGCTCTTGCTAGTAAGTACGTAAGAGCTTTTTTCATTATAAAAAATCAACCCGATGGGTTAATGGTGGGAACGAGAGGACTCGAACCTCTGACCTTGCGAATGTGAATCGCACGCTCTAACCAACTGAGCTACGTACCCGAAAATCAATTTTCAATTTATAATGGCTGCGCCATCCGAAGCCTTGGCGAAGGATGGCGGAAGGGGCGAGATTCGAACTCGCGGTCCGCTATGAACGGACACTTGCACTCCAAGCAAGCGCACTAGACCACTATGCGACCCTTCCAATATTTTTAAGATTAGACCACTCCGCCCTAGGCGGATTCGCCTTGGGCGAATATGCGACCCTTCCGTTTTTAAACAAATTTTTAAATGCCTGACCGCTTTTATAACTTTTTATTTGTTTTTCTCTTTGCCATGCTTCTTTTTTTGTCAAAAATTCTTCTTTATAAACTAAAAACCACGGTCCTTTATTTTTAGTTGATTTATTTATTCCACTATTATGCTCCCTTATCCTTCTATTAATATTTGAAGTCATGCCCGTGTAATATTTTCCAAATTTCTGACTTTTAATAATATAAACAAAATACATATAATTTTCTATTAGCACTTTCCGCCCTTGGCGGAACCCCGCCAGAGGCGGTGGCCAAGCAAGCGCACTAGACCACTCCGCCCTAGGCGGATTCGCCTTGGGCGAATATGCGACCCTTCCGTGAGTATAATGATAACCATAATTATAAAATTAATCAATAATAAAAGGACAGAGTTTTTCTGTCCCTATTTGTTTTGAAAAATTTAGGAAAATTGAGATGGAGTCTTGGAAAATGATTTTCTACAATATTTGTTAATTTTATGTTCATTGTTATTTTTAGCCACCATTTTGGCTTCAAAAGCTTTTCGTTGTTTTCTACTCCCCTTCCTCTTAGTTAGAGTTTTTTTAATAGAATTACTAATGCGTTTAAAGGACATATATCCTCCTGATTTTTTATTTTTTTTTTTAGATAATTAGATAATATTATAAATATAATACAAAATATATTTTGAAGCAAGCCCATTTTTAAACAATGTTTTTGTTTTTTCTTACAATCTGTTAAAATATTAAAGTATAATAATTAATAAATATATTTATGAAAAATAAGTCAGTGTTTTTTAAATCAATTATTTTAGTTTTATTATTTGTTTTAAGTTTTAATTTTGTTCAGGCCGTAGAGGACTCTTTAGGAAACAGATTAAAAGGCAAACTGCTTTTACAGGTAGAGGACAGGGGTCGGATTTGGTATGTAAATTCAGAGGACAGTAAAAAATATGAAGTTACTATTTTAAACTCCTTACCTTTATTTAGAGAGTTTGCTTTAGGAATTAGTAGTGAGGATTTAAACAAAATTCCCTTAATTCATGAATCTAAAGCTAGAAATTTTGGTTTAAATTTAAAGGGAAGATTTTTATTAGATGTTGAAAATCAGGGTCGGATTTGGTATGTAGATTTTGCTGGTTTTCGACATGAAATTAAACAAGAAAATGTTTTAGAGATATTTAAAAATTTGGCCCTGGGTATATCAAATAAAGATTTAGAACAAATAGAAACGGCTGTTATTGCAGAAGAATCAACTGGCGATTTAGAGAACATAGAATCAAATGAAAGCGATTTAGAAAAATTAATTAATAACCAAAATTTTCAATCTTTTTGGGAATTATGGAATGTTATTAAAGAAAAATATGTTGATTCAGAAATAGATACAACTGAATTATTTAACGGAGCTAAAAAGGGCTTAGTTGAGGGTTTGGGTGATGATTATTCTACTTTTATGACCAAAGAAGAATCCCAAACTTTTTTAGATGATTTAAGTGGCCACTTTGAAGGCATTGGAGCAGAAGTGGCTATTAAAAATGGAAATTTAACCGTTATAGCTCCTTTGCCAAATATGCCAGCAGAAAGATCAGGAGTTCGGGCTGGAGATATTATTACTCACATTGACGGCCAGACTGTAATAGGCATGAGTTTAGATGAAGCGGTTAGTTTAATTCGTGGTGAAAAAGGTACTTTAGTAGTTTTAAGTATTACACATAATAATGGCATTGAAGAAGATGTCTATGTTATGCGTAATACCATAACTTATGCTAGTTTAAGCCATGAGGTGCGAGACGATGGTATAGGTTATGTTAGAATGATTAGATTTAATACTGATGTAGATGAATTATTTGCTCAAGCTATTGATGAATTTTTAGCTCAAAATGTTCAAGGAATAATTTTAGATTTAAGAAACAATCCGGGTGGCTATATGAATATGGCTGTAGATGTAGCCAGTTATTGGACCGGTCCTCAAACTATTGTTAGTGAAAAATATAAAGATGGAATTGATACTAAAATTCATTTAGGCACTCGCGCAAAACTCTTGTCAGATATTCCTACTGTGGTTTTAGTTAATACTGGTTCAGCTTCTGCTTCAGAAATTGTAGCTGGTGCTTTGCAAGATTACGGATTAGCTACTTTAGTTGGCGAAAAAACTTTTGGCAAGGGCTCGGTCCAAGAAATGAGTTATTTAAGCGATGGTTCTTATATAAAAATTACTGTCTCAAAATGGTATACCCCGATTGGTAATTCTATTGATGGTGAAGGAATAAGTCCAGATATAGAAGTTGAATATACTGCGCAAGATTACGCTCAGGGGGTTGATCCACAATTAAATAAGGCCTTAGAAATTTTAAAGCCATAAGTTTTGAGTCATAAGCTATAAGCCATAAGCCATAAGTTTTGAGAAGTAAGTATTAAGAATTAAGTATAAAGTCAAAGGTCAAATATCAAAGGCCAAAAGTTAGTAAAATAATTTGTAATTAGTAATAAGTAATAAGATAAAGATTAATTTTATATTTATGAATTTAAAAAATTTATCAAAAAGAATAACTCCTAGCATTACTGGATTCAATAGTTTGCAATTCAACAGAAAAATAGGTGAAGCTGAAAAATTTAAACTTTATACTATTCCTTTATTTTTTGAACGTTTAAAAATAAAAGAAAGAGAAAAAGTTTATGCTCGTTTAAAAAAATCTTCAATTAAAAAAATCCCCTTAGTGCATATTAGAGAAGATATGACGGTCAAAGAATTAGATTTTTTTAAGAAAAAATATCAAACCAAATATTTTACTATCCATGAAAGTCATTTTAAAATTATTAAAAAATGGCGAGGTTTTTATAAAGATTTATATTTAGAGATGGACAAAAATAATATTATTGATCAAAATGTTATAGTAGAAAAAATAGGCGGTTTTTGTGTGGACCTTTCTCATTTTAAGTCAGCAGAAGAAAAATGGTCTAAAGAATTCACTTATACTCTAAAAAGAGCAGATGATAAAATTTTTGCTTGTAATCATTTAAATGGTTATTCTTATCGGCGAAATACTGACTTGCACAGCATTAGCAGTTTAAGAGATTTTGATTATTTGCAGACTTTGCCAGAATTTTTATTTGGTGAATGTATTGCCATTGAAGCCGACCATAATATTGCCAAGCAATTAGAATTTAAAAAATACGTTTTGAAAATTTTAAGATAGGTTTAATAATCAATTAACCTATTAACCCATTAACCTATTATCCTATTAATTGAAATGGATTTTTTATTAAAATATAAAAAAATAATTTTTTAAAAATATGGAAAATGAAAAATATCCACATGTTGGAATAGGGGTAATGATTCAAAATGAGAAGGGCCATGTTTTGTTAGGTTTAAGACAAGGTTCACATGGTGCGGGAGAATGGTGTTTCCCCGGAGGTCATTTAGAAATTGGTGAAAGTTTTTTTACCTGCGCCCAGAGAGAAACTAAAGAAGAAACCGGTTTGGATGTTGATGAATTTGAAATAATATCAGTTTCTAATGAAATAAGATATCTAGAATCAGATGGTAAACACTTTTTGGTTTTAGGTATAAAAGCTATTTATAAAGGAGGAGAGCCACAGTTGGTGGAGCCAAATAAATTTTTAGAATGGAGATGGTTTGATTTAAATAATTTACCAGATAAATTGTTTCAAGGCACGGATGTTATGATAGAGAATTTTCAATCGGGAATAATGTATAATCCAGAAACATGTTAAATAAAATTCAAAAAGAATTGAATTCTTTGAAGAACAGAAAAGACGCCCAAATTTTACAGCGTTTTTTTAAAACAGGAAAAGGAGAATACGGAGAAGGTGATATATTAAATAATTTTAAATTTTCAATCCTGACCTGTCGCCAGGACAGGTTTTAAATTTCCTCTCGGTCTCGAGATGTCGAGACCTCGACGTCGAGAGATAATTGAATTTCTAATGATTAAATTTTAAATTAATTTTCCAATGAATAAATTAATAGAGTTAAAAAATGCTTTGAAAAAGATTTCTAACAAAGAAGATGCTAAGATTTTGCAACGTTTTTTTAAAACAAATAAAGGTGAATATGGAGAAGGAGATATTTTTATTGGAGTTAGGGTACCCCAACAAAGGGAATTAGTTAAGAAATATTGGGAAATGGACTTGCAAGAGGTTGAAACTTTATTAAAAACAAAAATTCATGAATACCGTTTAACGGCTTTATTGATTTTAGTTAAAAAGTTTGAGTGTGCTACAAAAAATAAAGACGAGAAGTCAAGAATTAAAATTTTTAATTTATATTTAAAAAATACCAAGCATATTAATAATTGGGATTTGGTGGATTTATCAGCTCCCAATATTATTGGTGCTTATTTATTAAATTTATCCCCACACTTTCAAAAAAGTAGTGGAGATAAACCCAGAAATATTTTGTACAAATTAGCCAAATCTAAAGATTTGTGGGAAAAAAGAATTGCTATGTTGTCTTGTTATACTTTTATTAAAAATAAAGAAACTAAAGATGTTTTAAGAATTGCTGAAATTTTGTTAAAAGACAAACATGATTTAATTCATAAAGCCGTTGGGTGGATGTTAAGAGAAATTGGTAAAAGAGTTGACCAGAATATTGAAGAAAAGTTTTTAAAAAAATATTATCAAGTTATGCCTCGCACCATGCTTCGTTATGCTATAGAAAAATTTGATGAAAAAAAGAGAAAGTTTTATTTAACAGGATGAAAAAATAAGGATTTACTTATCCCTCAACTTGACCTAAACTAAGAGTAGAGTAGCTGTCAGCGATCAGCAGTTAGCAATATACTACCTAGCTAAGAGCTAAAAGCTAATTGCTGATAGCTAACCTAAATTATATGTCTAATGTTACTGAAGAAATAAAGGCACGTTTGGATATTGTTGATTTAATCAAAGATTATATTCAATTATTGCCAGCCGGAACAAATTTTAAAGCGCGTTGTCCTTTTCATAATGAAAAAACGCCTTCCTTTTTTGTTTCCCCAGAAAAACAGATTTGGCATTGTTTTGGTTGTTCTTCCGGCGGTGACATTTTTGAATTTATAAAGAAAATAGAAGGAGTAGAGTTTCCCGAGGCCTTAAGAATTTTAGCTGACAAGGCCAATGTAAAAATTGATTATGATTATAATCCAGAATTGAAAAGCCAAAAAACAAAGGCTTTAGATATATTAGATGAAGCCGCTAAATATTATCATCAGCTTTTATTAAAAGATTCAGGGACTCAAAAAGTTCGTGATTATTTAGAAAAGAGAAAATTAAATGAAGACGGGATTAAAATTTTTAATTTAGGTTATAGTAGGGATTCCTGGGATGATTTACTAAGTTATTTAAAGGGTCTGGGGTTTATTGAAAGAGACATTGAAGTTGCGGGTTTGGCTATTAAATCAGAAAAAAAGAATGGTTATTATGATAGGTTTAGGAATAGGTTAATGTTTCCAATTAATAATATTTTTGGGCAAACCATTGGTTTTACAGCTCGCATTTTAGATGTTGATTCAGAACAGGCCAAATATATAAATACTCCTCAAACCATTGTTTATGATAAAAGTCGGGTTTTATACAATATGGATTTGGCAAAGATGGACATTAAGAAAAAAAACTACACAATTTTAGTAGAGGGACAATTTGATGCGATTTCTTCATATTTGGCTGGTACAAAAAATGTGATTGCCTCTTCTGGTACAGCCCTTACTCTTCAACAAGTTAGAATTTTAAAAAGATATTCGGAAAACTTAATGATTGCTTATGATGCCGATAAAGCTGGACTAAAAGCCACTTTTAGAATAATTGATAATGCTTTAGCAGAATCTATAAATATAAAAGTTATTAATATTCCCCAGGGATCGGATCCAGATCAATTAATAAATGAAGACAAGGATAAATGGTTAGAAGCAATAAAAAATGCTCAATCATTGATGGATTTTGTTTTTGATAAAGTATTGGCTATTTCTGATTTGGAAAATGTTTTTCATAAAAAACAAGTGGCCAAAAAACTGCTTTTATTTATCAGTAAATTTAGAGATGAGATAGAAAGACAAGCATATTTAAAAAGATTGTCAGATATTATTGATGTTGACTATGATTTATTAAAGAAGAAATTAAGCGAAATAATTTATAAAAATTTTGGAAGATCCACGGTCAATAATGAGGAAAAATTTGTTCCTGCTAATATAGATAAAAAAGAAGAATTATTAAAAAAAATAATAGCTTTAGGTATAAATTTTACTGATAATTTAGATTATTTATCTACAAATTTAGAATTAGAATATATTGGTAAAAGTTTAATTGAAGAACTTTACAAGGATATTATAATCCAGTATACTAAAGACAATTCTTTTGATTTAAAAGTCTTTCAAAAAGGTTTAAATAGTGAAAAAAATGATTTATTAAATCTTATTTTTTTTATTTTCGAAAATGAATATTCTGATTATGATCAAAATCAGGCCTTTATAGAGATTAAGCCTTTGATTATTTTTTACAAAGAAAAATTTTTAAAAGATAAGTCAAAAAAATTAGAAAAAAGCTTGAAAAAAGCAGAGGAAGAAAAAGATCAAGAAAAAATTGAAGAAATTAGCAAAGAATTTATTTCTTGTACTCAAAAATTAAAAAATATTAATGATATAGGTTAGAAAATTTGCAAAGTTTTAACTTTCACCTTTCTCCGTCAAAGGCGGGTCTCCTCCAAGGGCGGACACGGCGCCTTCGGTGGAAACTTTTAACCTTTAACTAACTTATTATGCCTAAAAAAAAGAAAAGTCCTGCTAAAAAGAGGATTAACAAAAAAGGCGTTAAAAAAACAAAAGCTAAGAAAAGTTCAATTCGAAAAAAAAGCATTGTCAAGAAAAAATCAAACAAGAAGAAAAAGCCTATTCGCAAAACACAGGTCAAGAAAAACTCAGCTAAGAAAAAACTTGTTTCCGCCTCGGGCGGAAAAAAATCTAGCCCTAAAAAGAAAAAAAGAAGAGCCATTAGAAGGCCGAAAAAATCTAAAAAAAGAAAAATAGTTTTTCCAGAGCAAGAAAGCTTAGATGCTCTTTTAAGAGAGGGTAGAAATAGGGGCTTTATTACAGAAGAGGAGCTTTTATATAATTTTCCAGAATTGGAAGAATATCTTGATTTATATGAAGAGTTTTTAGAGTATTTAGAAAAAGATAGCGTGGATATAATATTTAAAGAGGGTGGATTATTGGATATAAAAGATGATGCTGATGATTCTGGAATGAAAGTGGATTTAGCTGGTATTAGTTTTGATTTAGGAAAAATTTCTTCGGATTCCATACAAATGTATTTAAGAGAAATTGGTAAGGTTTCGCTTTTAAGCCAGGATGAAGAAGTGGCTTTAGCCAAAAGGAAAGAAAAGTCAGACATGTCCGCCAAGGCCCAATTAATTAAAGCTAATTTAAGATTAGTGGTTAGTATTGCAAAAAAATATACAGGGCATTCTTTGTCTCTTTTAGATTTAATCCAAGAAGGTAATATAGGATTATTTAGAGCCGTAGAAAAATTTGAATATCGCAAGGGCTTTAAGTTTTCTACTTATGCTACCTGGTGGATAAGGCAAGCCATTACTCGCGCTTTAGCCGACCAATCGCGAACAATTAGAATTCCAGTACATATGGTTGAGACAATTAATAAATTTCAGCAAGTACAAAGAAGATTAATTCAGGATTTAGGTCGTGAACCATTACCTGAAGAAATTGCTTATGAAATGGGAGAGGATTTAGATAAGATACATCATGTGATTAAAATTTCTCAAGAAACCGTATCTTTAGAAACAACTATTGGTGATGATGACGAGGATTCAACTTTAAGTGATTTTATAGAAGATAAAAAAACAATTCCGCCGGATAAGATTGCTTCTTTAAGATTATTAAAAGATCATGTCAAAGAAGTGATTAGTGATTTGACCCCGCGGGAACAAAAAATTTTAGAGATGCGTTTTGGTTTAACAGATGGCATTGCCCATACTTTGGAAGAAGTTGGCCAGGAATTTGGTGTTACTCGTGAAAGAATTAGGCAGATTGAAGCCAAGTCTTTAGAAAAGATTGGGACAAAACAGGGTGTTGAAAAATTGAAGGATTATTAAGAATAGCTATCAGCCATCAGCTATCAGCGATTAGCAGTTAGGTTTTAGATTAATATTTATATAAGTAAAAAATAATTTGGATTTTATTCAAAAAAGAAAGGCGATTTATTATGTCAAAAGCATATAAGGATCTTGTTGTCTGGCAAAAGGCAATGGATTTAGTAATAAAAATTTACAAGCTTACAGATAATTTTCCTAAATCAGAATTATTTGGTTTAACAAATCAAATTAGAAGATCGGTAGTTTCTATTCCTTCTAACATATCGGAAGGTAAGATGAGATTATCAGACCAAGAATTTAAACGTTTTTTGAAAATAGCTTATGCATCAGCCTCTGAACTTGAAACTCAGTTAGAAATTGGAAAAAGACTATCTTTTGGAGATTCAGAGAAATATTTATGTATTGAGAATTTGTTAGTTGAAATTTTAAAGATGTTGAATAAGTTAATTTATAGTATTTAAATTGCTAATAGCTAAAAGCTGAAAGCTAATAGCTATTAACCATTCCGCGACCCCGCTATGCAACGGGGCGAGACGAAGAGTTTAAATAGTTTTGATTATTTTAAAAAGCAATTACAGTATTTATTGTATAGTGATTTTTCCACGATAGCTTCCCCTTTCGTCCCTCGACAAGCTCGGGACTACGGAGGATCTGCGACCCTTCAATAAACTCAGGGTCTACGACAGTTGGTTCCCAACTTCGCTTAAGTATTGTAAATTTAAATATATTCCTAATAGCTAAAAGCCGAAAGCTAATAGCTATTAACCATTCCGCGATAGCTCAGTTGGTAGAGCAGTTGACTGTTAATCAATTGGTCGTCGGTTCGAGTCCGACTCGCGGAGCCAAAAAATAATGAACGAAAAGTTCATTATTTTTTTGCGACGTCTCGAACGAAGTTGAGAGGCGGAGCCAGTAAATTTTTTATCGAGTGACCTGTACGCATAGTCACTTGTTGGAATATTAAAAGACCGCCAAGTTTTATAAAGGCGGTTTTTTGGTTGGTTTTTTTTACTTTATTTTTATTGTTAGAAATTAAAATATTTGGTATCATTATATTGAAAGTATAGCATAACACTATAATACTATCAAATAATTGAAAATATGACAATGGAAATAAAAATTGGGGAAAACATAAAGAAATATCGTAACAAAGCAGGATTATCACAGGAGGATTTTGCCAAAAAATCTGATGTTAAGTATACAACCCTAACAAAAATTGAAAGTAATGTAATAAAAAAGCCGTCCGTGTTTATTATGGCAAAATTAGCCAAAGTTCTTGGCGTAGCAATTGATGATTTAATAAAATAAAATATATGGCTAAAACAATCAAAATTTTTCTTGTTGACGGTGAACCGAATGGTCTAAAAACTGCCGAATTAAGCAACTGGGTTGGTCAGGCCATAGTTATTCCACGCAATAAACTTAAAGACATCAAACAACGCCCTGATTGCAATAAGCCGGCAGTTTATTTTTTAATTGGGAAAGAAGATGAGGAAGCCTTATTATCTACTACATACATTGGTGAAGCTGAAAATTTATGGAATAGATTAATTACACATGATAGCTCAAAAGATTTTTGGTTTACCGCAATAGCTTTTGTGAGTAAAGATAATAATCTTACTAAAGCGCATGTAAAATATCTTGAGAGTAGATGCATAGAAATTGCTACAAAAGTAAAAAGATTTAATCTGGAAAATGGTGCAAAATCGATATTGCCCTCATTGTCCGAAGCTGATATTGCGGAAATGGAAGAATTTTTAAGTAATTTAAAACTTCTACTTACTGCAGTCGGATACCCAATTTTACAAGAAATTGCTTCAAAAGAACAAGCAAATGCCTCCGATCCATTATTTACTTGTGGTGGTAAAATGGCAATGGCAAATGGTCGAATGACAAACGAGGGGTTTGTTGTATATAAAGATTCAACAGCAACAACTCAACTTTCCAATGCAGTGGCGGAAAGAAATAATAAAAATATTAATAAACTGATTTCTAACGGTTATTTAGAAAAAAAGGATGAAAATCTTTATATCTTTATCAAAGATTATGTTTTTAATAGTCCGAGTGCAGCATCTGATATTGTTTTGGGAAATTCCACAAGTGGTTGGAAAAAATGGAAAACAAAAAATGGAAAAACACTTGAAGAAATCTATAAAAAATAACTATGCCAAAAATTAAAGACATACCAAAAATCGATCGTCCGAGAGAACGATTCCTCCAAAAAGGGGCGGATGCACTTTCAAAAAGTGATCTTTTGGCAATTCTTTTGGGTAGTGGCATAAAAGGGAAAAATGTTAGACAGCTTTCAGAGAACATCATTAAAAAATTTGGTAAAAATTTTCTAAATATAACCATTGATGATCTTTTGAAAATTTCAGGCATTGGACAGGCTAAAGCATTACAAATCGCTTCCGCGATTTCTTTGGTAAAAAGATTTTACGACGAGGATAAAACAAAAGAAATTGTTATAAAAAATTCCCAAGATGTTTTATCTCTCACTTATGATCTTAGAGAAAAGAAAAAAGAATATCTTGTCTGTTTATATCTTAATGCAAGAAGTATTTTACTAAAGAAAGAGGTTGTGAGCGTTGGACTTCTTAATAAAACCCTACTACATCCAAGAGAGATTTTTTATCCAGCAACAGAGTTAAATGCCGCAAGTGTGATTTTGATACACAATCATCCGTCAGGAGATTCATCGCCAAGCGAAAAAGATAATCAAATTATTGAAAAGATAGTACAAGCCGGAGAAATAATGGGAATCCCCGTAATTGATTTTATTATTGTTTCTCAAAATAACCATTATAGTTTTTATGAAAAAATAAAGAAACAAAAAGACAATTTTGATTATGTTGCCGACGGCATACAGGAAACGCTTTTCGCGATGTTTGAAGCCGAAAGACCTGCTTATGAAATAACGGCCGAAAAAATCCAAGAAAATTATTTCTATATTCCGCAAGTAAAAGAAAATCATATACAATTACATAACCGTAGATATATCGGAAATAAACATAAACTAATTGAATGGATTTTTTCTATTATCAGCAAGGAATGTAGCGGAAAATCATTTGCAGATATTTTTGCAGGAACAGGCGTGGTATCCGCAGTTGCCACAAAACATTTTGAAAAAGTGTTATTAAATGATTTTTTACATTCAAATTACGCTATATACCGCGCTTTTTTTGGTAACGAGTCATGGGATAAATATAAGATAGATAATATCATAAAAAGCTATAACAATATCTATAGCGATGATTTAGAGGAAAATTATTTTTCTAAAAACTTTGGCGGAAAGTTTTTTAGCAATAATTCAGCAAAAATCATCGGCTTTATCAGAGAAAACATTGAAGAAAATAAAAATAATTTAACGGAGCGGGAATATTACATACTGATTACTTCATTGCTTTATACCGCTGATAAAATCGCTAATACAGTCGGACATTTTGACGCTTATTTTAAAAAAGAGTTTGTGAATGACAGCTTTTTTATGAAACCGATTGATCCAATAGATACGCAAGAGATATCAATTTTTCAAGAAGATACAAATGATTTGGCAAAAAAAATAAAGGCTGATATTGTTTATATTGACCCGCCTTACAATTCTAGGCAATACAGCAGGTTTTATCATGTGCTTGAAACATTAACCAAGTGGGATAAGCCAAAACTTCATGGAGTTGCACTAAAACCAGATCCAGAAAATATGAGTGATTACTGTCGAGCTAATGCTAAAGAAAAATTTGCAGAACTTGTGCGAGATCTTGACACTCAATATTTAGTCGTTTCGTACAACAACACCTACGATTCAAAAAGTAATTCATCAAGAAATAAAATCACGCTTCAAGAAATTGAACAGATTTTACAGAAAAAAGGACCAACCAAAGTTTTTGAAAAAAATTACAGACACTTTAACGCAGGCAATACTAATTTTAATAATCATAAAGAATACCTGTTCGTAACGAAAGCAAAAATATGAACAATAAAATAAAAAGATCGCCCCTATTCTATGTCGGAGATAAATACAAACTGATGAGGCAATTGGTAAATTTGTTTCCCAAAGAAATAAACAATTTTTATGAACCTTTTGTCGGTGGCGGAACGGTATTTTTAAATATCAAAGCAAAAAAATATTTTCTCAACGATATAGACAAACATCTTATAAATATACATAAACTTTTAATTGCCAGTTCAAAAAAACCAGAAAAGTTTTTTAAAGACGCTGAAAAAATTATTCACAAATATAAATTCTCGCATTCATACAAAAAAGATGTTGTTCCAGATTCTCTAAAAAAAGAGTTCAAAAAAACTTACTATGCAAGATTTAACAAAGACGGATATGATAAATTAAGAATGTGTGTAAATAATTACCAAAAAAATGACTCGCTTATTTTATACATCTTGCTTATTTACGGCTTCAATAGAATGTTAAGATTTAATGGCGGTGGGAAATTCAATTTGCCGGTTGGAAATGTTGATTTTAACAAGAATGTTGTTAATGCTTTGAACGACTACTTTGATTTTGTGCAAGATAAAAAAATATCTATAACATCAAAAGATTTTAAAAAGTTTTTTTCTGACAAAAAATATTTAAAAAATGATTTTGTATATTTAGATCCTCCGTATTTAATATCCGCAAGCGAATATAATAAATTATGGGATCAAAAATCAGAGGCGGACTTATTAAAAATGATTGATGACTTAAATAAAAATGGCGTTAAGTTCGCTCTATCAAATGTTACTCACTATAATGGGAATAAAAATGATTTATTGCTTGAATGGATGAAAAAATACAAAGTAAACAAAATAGAAAGTAACTACATTAATTATCACAATAACGGCAAAAAGATAATTAAAGAAGTTTTGATCACTAACTATTAAAATTATGAGCAAACGACAATCTGAATATAAGCCATTATTATTTACAACAACACTTAGAAATCCTGAGCGGTTAAAGTGGTTTCTTGGTGTTTTAAAAGATTATAATGGGCAAATTCTCGATGATGATTTAGCAGAAAAAATTGCAGGCGAAATAATCAGAATTGGACTATATAGACCTACAAAATTGTCTGTAGGTGTAAAAAAGAAAATCAAAACAAAAGAGCCTTTGACAGATAAGGAAGTTTCCAAAGTTTTGAAAGATAACCCACAAAATCATAAAGAGGCAGGTTTTAGTAAGGGTTGGCCTTCTCGTTTTGATACATGGTTTAAAATTGCCAAAGAATTAGGTTTTGTTTTTTATAGGTCTGGGAAAAAAATACGATTTTCCGAAATAGGATTGAAACTTGTTGATAATGAACATCCAGAATTTGAACAACAGGCATTCCTAAATGCTTTTGTTAAATATCAGAGCAATAGTCCCTTTCGCAGAGTTTTGAATGAGAATGTGCCGTTGGTTTTGTTGCTCCAAGTAATTACCAAACTTAATGCGGATGATGAATGTAATGACGCTGGAATTTCTAAGTTGGAATTGCCTTTAATAATTTATTGGAAAGACAACGATGCAGAAAAGTTGTATCAAAGGATTAAAAAACTCCGGCAAGATTTTGGCTATTCTCCAAGTTGGGAAGTTATAGCTGAAATTTGCAGGGATGAAATTATGGAAGAAAAGGACATCGCCAGAGATGATAAGTCTATATTGGTTGATTATCCTGATGAGTTTATTAGGAAAATGAGGCTAACTGGACTTATTTCTTTGCGTGGCGGTGGACGATTTATTGATATCAATAAAAATGAACAAGCAAAAGTTGGTTATGTTTTGGAAAATTATTCTGAATATAAAAAATATGATACGGAAGAAAGTTATTTTGAATACATCTCAACAGTTGATGAAAATCTTATTTCATTTGTACCAAAAGCAGTTTCTGTTTCGGAACAAGATAAGTTCTTAACAAAGTGGGTGGGTGTTTATGCTTGGGATAAAATAAAAATAGAAATGTTGAATTTATCAAATAAACGATTAAGTAAAGATGAGACTTTAAAATATCTCTCTAATCCAACACGACTTGAGTTTTTGACTGCATTAGCAGTCAAATCAAAATTTCCAGATGTAAAAGTAATCCCAAACTATCCTATTGATGATGAGGGTATTCCTACATCAACAGCGGGAGGTGTTGGCAATACTGGTGATATTGAGTGTTTTGAGGATGTAAACGGAATTTTGATTGAAGTAACGATGTCCGAGGGACGAATACAAACCATGATGGAAGCATGGCCCATTAGTAGACATTTGGAAGAATTTGGGAAAAAAGCAAAAAATTCAATGTGTTATTTTGTCGCACCAAGCATATTCAGTGATTCTGTAAAGCAAATTAACTATGTAAAACAAACAGAAAATCTTTTTATTGCTCCAAAAACGATTGAGGAATTTTTAGGACATTTGGAAAGCCAGAAAGCCCTGTATAATGTTATGTAAAAATTGTTTATGAAATTAAAAACGATTAAAAAAATCAAGCAATACAAGTCATTCCAAGATTTTGTTTGGCAATTGTTTTTTAATAATGACGAATTTCATCCCGATGTAAATATTTTATATGGCGAGAATGGAAGCGGGAAAACTTGCGTTTGTAATATTTTAAAAAATGTTTCTCAAAATAAATATTTCAATTTCAAACATAAGCCACCAGAAGAGGTGAGTTTATTATTTAGCGACGGTGAATATAAATATCCAGTAAATTCTGATAAATGGGATAAATTAAAGAATAAAGACGATATTTTATTTTTTGATCGTGAATTCGTTGATAAAAATATTCATCTTGGGCATGAAAGAGGTACATATCAAAATGAACAGGAACAAAATTCGGGAGAAATGATTATTGAGTTTGATAGCGACGCCATCAAATTAAGAGATGTACGACAAAAAACCAAAATTGAAAAAGACAAGCAAGAAAAAATATTTCAAAAATTTAACACTGACAACAGGGATATTTTAGATTTTCCTTTATCAGATGAAGAAGAAAAATATTTTCAAAAATATAAAAACCAACCAAAAGAAAAAATCAAAAAAATAAAAAGTGAATTTGCCAAAGAGAAGAAAACTCTTGAAAAGAAATTAGAAACCGATCAATCTTCACAAAAAATAGTTGATGATATTCAGGATTCAATTGAAGAAATCGAAGCTGAAGAAAGTGATATTTTTTTGTCAGATTATGAAGAATATCAAGCCATTTTTAATTTTGATCTAAAAGAACAAGTTAAAATTGAAGCCAAACAAACACTTATTGAAAAATTGCGACTTCATAAAGATTTTTTTGAAACTGGACTTGAGATAATAAAAACACACACCGAACAATGTCCATTTTGCCAATCAAAAAATGAAGAAAAAAATATTGCAAAAATAATCAAGGCATACAATGGAATTTTTGATGAAACTTACAAAAAGCAATCTCAACAATTTATAAGCGATAAACAAGCATTGATTGATGAGCTAGAAATTATAAAACAAGAAATTAAAGATTTTGATCTGGCTTCAATTTTTATAAGTCTAAATGAACTTAATCAGAAATATAAAATTAAGAATATTTGTTCAGTTGATGAACAAAAAACTTATAAAAAACCTTCAACAAAGAAAATTGGTGAATTAGTCGTCAAAATTTCAAACCTTAAAAAACCGAATAAAGAAAACATAAAATCTTTATATGATGAAGCAAAAAAAGAATTTGAGGCATTAGTAAAGTTTTTTGAAGATATCCAAAAATTTGTTGGTGAAAAGAATGTGATTATCAAGAAGTTTAAAACCGATAATACCGACGAAAAACTGCAAAAACGTATTTCAGAAAATGCCACAAAATTAGAAGAAATTGAACAACAAATTGCGTTTCTCAATGAGAAAAAAATTGAGAGCCAAAAGAAAAAAGAATTGAAAGAAAAAGAATTAAAAATAGTACAAAAGAGTTTTGATGACGCAAAAGAGAAATATGGAAACGCAAAAAAGAACTACGAGAAATATTGTTCGGAAGAAGTATTTACAAAACCATTAGAAAAAATAGAGGAATATTTTAAAAATTTTAATTTTAGTTTTAAATTAAAACTTAAAACAGAGAGAATTGGAAACAAAATGGAATCTCCGTTTGCATTTAGGGTTTTAGACGCTGAAGGAAACGAGAGAGATTTAAAGGAAGGCTTGTCGGAAGGTGAATTACAAGTCTTATCTTTATGTTTCTTTTTTGCGTTTCTTGATATTCAAAAGGATAAAAAAAATAAAATCTTGATTTTTGACGATCCAATTACTAGCTTAGACAATAGTAATTTGAGTAGTCTTGTAGATTTAATCGAAATAGAACAAAAAAACTTTTCACAAACTTTTGTATTTAGTCATCACAGAACTTTCTTCAAATTCTTAAGAAAGAAGTTTAAGAATTGTGGTAATGAGTATAATATCTTGCGCAATGAAAAAGAGTACGGAGGAAGTTTTATTTGCAAAAGTAAATCAGAGAAATTTATTGAAAGATTAAAAAACTTTGAAAGTCATTTGCAGAACATTCCTCCAGAAAGTTTAGATATTGAATTAAAAATTGTCGAATATGGACAATATTTGAGATATGAAGTTGAAAGGTTTATAAAAAATAATTTACTACACTGGAACTCAAATGATTTTCCGACAGCGATAGATGGCGTAAAAAATAACAAAGAAATAAGTAACGATGATCTGGAAAAAATAAAAGGGGTTTATTCTTTCTGTAACTGGACAACTGCACATGTAGATGTTGGGGATGATCATGGATTGCAACAATTGAAAGATAAAATCGGAGATTTTATCGGTATTGTAAAATAAAAAATCCCCGTCGTTGCGCTCGCTCTGCGAGCGTGGGAGCAAAAGGGCAAAAAGGAAGGGGGTTGGGGGGAAGGAATTTTTGCTCGCCCGCCCGTTTTATGAAATACTATTTGGAACGAGAAAGCGTTTCCGTAATTCTGCGGTTAGCAGAATATCAAAATAGAAAATTTTTCTTTCCTTTTTAAAGGAATTTAAAATTAGCGCGTAATATAAATAAATAGAAAATTTTTCTGTTTTGAATTCCGCCACAGACGGAAATCGGTGGCTCAAATTACAAATCTGAATCAGGATTTTCACGAAAATAAATTCGGATTTTTTCCAACAGAGGGAGCCATTTAGTTTATAAAGTGAGAATCTATATCCTCCAAAGCCTTGGCGAAAGCGGACAACCCTAGCAGCCATTAAAGAACGTAGTTTAAAGCTATGTTTTTTGGTTTGATTTTTAGAAAAATTTTGATATGATAACTTTATGAAAAAAATTGTTATTGCCACTCATAATTCTGCTAAAAAAAATAGATATAAAAAATTGCTTGCCAAATTTGTAAAAAATGTTTTAGACTTAGATGATTTAAATATTTTTGATAAAGCTATAGAAAATGGTAATTCAGCGGAAGAAAATGCAGAGATAAAGGCTAAATTCTATGCAGAAAAGTCTGGTCTTCCTGTAATTTCTGAGGATGAAGCCTTGTATGTTGATTTTCTTCCAGAAGATAAACAACCAGGAGTTAATGTTAGACGAATTAATGGTAAAGAAGAAGTCAATGATGAGCAATTGTTTACGTATTGGGAAAAGATGATATCAAAAGTGCCTAAAGAAAAAAGAACAGGAAAATGGCATTTTGCATGTTGTTTTACTACGCCTGACAGTAAAGCTAAAATCATTACTTTTGATCGTTTTGTAATGTTTTTTTATCCGCCATCAAAGATACGTATTCCTGGTTGGCCAATGAGCAGTCTACAGGGGCCAATAGTATTTAAAAAACCACATAGTGAACTTACGGAAAAGGAGAAGCAAAAATTAGATCAGGATCTTGTTAAGCTTATTTCTAAAAATATTTCAGAATTTTTAATAAAATAAAGTTCGAAGATAAGAAGCTATGGGGAGCCAAAAAAAGTAATGAATTTTATATTCATTATTTTTTTTGGCGACGTCTCGAACAAAGTTAAGAGGTGGAGCCATCAGAGAAACATGGTTAAAGCCTTGTTTTTCGTTTTACAGAATAATATAAAAGTTATATTCTTAGAATATAATTATCAATCTTAGTTTAAAACAACTTTTTAATGATAGACGAAGATATAGAAAAACAATTAAAAAAGATTAAGCAGGAAGTTTTGGTCTGTCAAAAGTGTTCTTTGTATAAGAACAGGATTTACCCGGTTATTGGCGAAGGAAACCATCAAGCTAGAATAGCATTTATTGGTGAAGCTCCTGGTTTCTCAGAAGCAAAAACTGGCCATCCTTTTTGCGGACCATCTGGGAAAATATTGGACGAGCTTTTAGATTCTATTGGCATTAAGAGACAAGATGTTTATATTACCAATCTTTTGAAAGACAGGCCACCAGATAATCGTGATCCTGAAATGGAGGAAATTAAAGCCTGTTATCCGTATTTGAAAAAACAGATTGAGGTTATAAAACCTGGGGTTATTTGCCTTTTGGGCCGGCATTCCATGCGATTTTTAATGAAAAAATTTGGTTTAGAAAAAGAAATTCAGCCAATTAGCAAAATTCACGGTCAAGTATTTCAGAGTAATAAACTGCTTGAAGGAGTAAAAATTATCCCTCTTTATCATCCAGCTGTATCAGTTTATAATGTCAATATGAGAAGTGTTTTAATGGAGGATTTTCAGATTTTGAAAAAAATTAAACAAGAAACAAATAATTACAAAAAAATTGAATAAAAAATATGTTAATCAAAATTTTAGGAGCTGAATCTTTGGGGGTGAGGGGAATTTGCTGTTTTATTAAAACCGGCAATCAGCAGATATTAATTGATTCGGGAATATCCTTGGGTTATATTAGACATGGATTTTTACCCCATCCTTTACAAGTGGCTGTAGACGAAGCAGTACAGAAAAAAATTATTAAAGCCTGGTCTCAAGCAACAGATATAATTATCTCTCATTTTCATGGCGATCATGTGCCATTAATAGATGCCAACCCTTATCAATTAAGTGTCAAGAAATTAATCGGCTTGAATAAAAAAGTTAATATCTGGATTAAAGATTCAGTTAATTTTTCTCCACTTGAAAAGCAAAGAGCTGCGTCACTTGCAAAAGTTTTAAAAGTGAAATTTATCCAAGCGGAGAATAAAAAGATAGGGAAGATAAGTTTTTCTAAAGCAGTACCCCACGGTTCTTTAAATGAGCAGACTGGGACAGTGATGATGACTAGAATTAAAAGTGGAAATGAAGTTTTTGTGCATGCATCTGATATTCAACTTTTAAATAAAGAAGCAATTTCAAAAATTTTATCTTGGAAACCAAACATAGCATTAGTTGGCGGACCACCTTTATATTTAGGACTTTCAAAAGACAAGCAGAAACAGGCCTGGGAAAATACTAGGATACTTAGCCGAAATATTGATGTTTTAATTTTAGATCATCATTTATTGCGTTCAAAAGAGGGCTTGGCTTGGCTGAAAGAATTAGATTCCAAAACAGAAAACAAAGTTTTATCGGCCGCTGATTTTATGGGGAGAACGCCACTTTTATTAGAAGCTTGGCGAGAGCAATTATATAGTAAAATACCAGTGCCTAAAAATTGGCATGAAAGTTATGCTCAAGATAAAGTTAGTGCTAAACCATACTTGCCTTATTTAAAACAATTAAAAGAATTATGAAAACAAATTGAAGCCGAGGGTAGATTAAAGTTAATTTATAATGGACATATTTAATAAATTTAAATAAAGTTAATATTATGAAATTTTATTTATCTTCCTATAAATTGGGGAACGAGATTACCAAATTAAAAGAATTAATTCCTGCGGAAAATAGAAAAACCGCATATATTTCTAATGCACTTGATTTTTCAGATGACTTGGAAAGAAGGAAGAAAAGTGAACAGTCTGATATAGGGCAACTTGAAGAAGTAGGTTTAGATATCGAGATAGTTGATTTACGTAAATATTTTAATAAACAGAGTGAGTTAGAAAAAAAACTTGCTGCATTTGGCGTAATTTGGGTGAGGGGAGGTAACCTTTTTGTGTTGAGGCAGGCTATGAAATTAAGCGGATTTGATAGTATCCTAAAAAATTTGGTTAAAAAAGGTAATATCCTATATGGTGGCTATAGTGCAGGCGTTTGCATATTAGCGGCAACATTAGAGGGTATGAATTTAGTAGATGACCCCACCGCAAAGCCCTATGGAGATCAGTCGGAAGTTATTTGGGATGGTTTAGGAATACTCAATTATTCCGTAATTCCACATTATAAATCTGATCATCCTGAATCAGAAAATGCAGAAAAGGCTGTAGAATATATGAAAGAAAATAAAATTCCATTCAAAACACTCAAAGATGGCGAGGTTATCATTATTGAGTAACTGGCACTGCTAACCAGAATGATTTTGATATTTTGGGGAATTATATATTACATGTATGTTGTATAAAATTGATAAAAATGGTTTTGTTTTTCACACAGGAACTGAATTAGCAATTTGGGTTTGTGGCGGATTAGTAATGATTGTAATTGGATTGCTTAATAGAAAAGCAGATTAGAAAGAATATTAGTATTACAAAAAAACATGGTTAAGGTCATGTTTTTTTGATTTATTAATTTTTTATTTTCTTGCCTTTTGCCTTTAAAAATGGCAAGATTAAATTAGATTTATAAATAAATAAAAACAATAATTATATGGATAGAAATTTGGCTTTAGAATTTATACGAGTGACTGAGTCAGCAGCGATTGCCGCTGCCAAGTGGATGGGACGAGGCGATGGTAAGGCCGCAGATAAGGCGGCGGTTGATGAAATGCGAGCCCGTTTTAATCAAATAGATTTTGCGGGTAAAATTGTAATTGGTGAAGGAGAAAAAGATAAGGCCCCACAATTATATACTGGGGAAAAAGTTGGCCAAGGCCAAGAGCCAGTTATGGATTTAGCAGTAGACCCTTTAGAATGTACAGATAGCGTGGCTTGGGGTCGTTATAATGCTATTAGTGTTATTGCCGCTGGACCCAAAGGTTCTTTATTGTCCGCCCCAGATACGTATATGGATAAAATTGCCGTGGGTCAGGAGGCAGCTAAAGTTATTGATTTAGATGCTCCAGTGAAAAATAATTTAGAAAAAATTGCCCAGGCCATAGGTAAAGAAATAGAGGAGGTGACAGCCATTGTTTTAGATCGGCCACGACACAAAGAGTTAATTAAAGAAATTAGAAGTGTTGGGGCTCGGGTAAGATTAATTACTGACGGAGATGTAGCGGCTGCTATTGCTACTTGTTGTCCAGATTCAGGCATTGATGTTTTAATGGGTATTGGCGGCAGCACAGAAGCGGTTTTGGCTGCAGCTGCTTTAAGAATTTATGGTGGACAAATTTTATGTCGTTTTAAGCCACGACAAGAAGCAGATATTATAAAAATAAAAGCATTGGGTGTAAATGATTTAAATAAAATTTTTACAGCTACGGATTTAGCCCAAGGAAACGAACTTACTTTTACTGCTACCGGAGTTATTGAGGGCCCAATTCTCAAAGGAGTAATTTTTGGAGAAAAGCAAATTACTACTAATTCAGTGGTGATGAGATTAAAATCTAAAACAATTCGTTATTTTATTACTCATCATCGGGATTAGGTTAATAGGTTAATAGATAAATAGGTTAATGGATTAATTGATAAATAGAATAAGTGGGAAATTGATTTTTTAAATATTTTATAAATATTTTAAATATATGACTAAAAAAAATAGTAAAATATTTGCCATTTTTTGGTTAGTTTGCGGATTGGGTTGGTCAATGGCAGCAATTCGACAAATGATAATCAAAGAAGACGGTTTGGGTTTAATAATTTATTTAATTGCCACCGTGCTTTCTTTGGTATTAGCCATGGCTTATTATAAAAATTGGGTAAAATAAATTAAAATTTACATAAAATTCAAAAAGTGGGATAATAAGTATATAATTAATTAATAAATAATAAAATAAATAATAAAAAAAATATGACCAAAGTATTTTTAAGTTTGTTTGTAATCGCTTCTTTACTTATTTCACCAGTTTTGGGCTTAGAGGCACAAGAATTAAGTGCAGAAGTTATTAATCAAGAAGTTTCTAATTATGAATTAGAGGGTATAGAGGTGGAAGAAATTGCAGAAATTCCTTCTGGCTTAGGTTTGTGGTGGCGAGGAGTTAAAGAAACAGTTTCTTTAGCTTTTACTTTTGATCCAATTAAAAAAGCCGAAAAATCATTGAAATATGCCGAAGAAAGAATGCAGATTGCTGAAAAGATGGCCAATCAAACTGAAGATTCTAAACTTCAGGTTAGGGCCCAGCAAATGATTGAAAAGGCTCAAAAATTTGTTCAAAAAGTTGAAAAGAAAAAAGACAGCTGGATTAAAGATGAAGATGAGGAAAAAGTAGAAAAGCTTATTAGAAATATTGCTAGCCATCAAATCAGAAAAGAAGTTATTTTTGATAAAATAGAAGAAAAAATACCAGATGAACAAATTGAAAAAATTGTAGAATTAAGAGATAAAGGACTAGAAAACGGCAAGCGCTTAATTAATGCTATAAATAATGAAAATATTTCAGAGGATATTAAATTGCATTTAGAAGATATAAAGGAGAAAATTGAGACGCATATCATAGAAGTAAAAGAATATCAGCAAACAAAGGGACAATTACAAGAAAGAATTGAAAAAGAAGGAGAGGACCTTAAATATGAGTTAGGAGAATTAAATCAAAAGAGAAGGGAGCAGGTTCAAGAACACTTGCAAGATGTCAGAAATTTGATATTGCCTTCTGTACCTGAAATAACAAGCGAAATTATTTCACCTATTATGAATCAGGAAAAAAATACCGTGCAAAGCAAAATTCAAGACCAAAAGGGAAATGTGATGGTGGGTCAGAAAGAAGGAGTTAAAGAGATGAATCAAGCAGGGAAGACTAATCAGATTAGGGGAGAATTGAAAAATTCGCAATTAGAAAAATCTACGGATTTTTTGAAGAACATGATTCAACAAGATTAAATTAAATATTTTAGGGAAAAACAGGGCTATTGTGGTCCTGTTTTTTTTCGGCTCTCTGTCAAATAGCGCGGTGCTTAAGACAATAAAAATATAATTATTATAATAACTTTTTTTATAGTATTTGTATTTTAAGCGCCCTTACAAGAATTTAGATACAATTCAAATGAAGACAGGTA
>Ga0222683_1000015_pt1 | contig 98292 bp, 86 predicted proteins | sample AntAcemetage1073_FD_179841 | JGI IMG/M metagenome (GOLD analysis project Ga0222683, IMG submission 179841) | Saline water microbial communities from Ace Lake, Antarctica - #1073 | ecosystem: Environmental > Aquatic > Non-marine Saline and Alkaline > Saline | place: Antarctica: Ace Lake... | reverse complement strand
GCGAGGACATTCTCCGGAAGAGGGCCGGTGACGAACGGAGCGCCCGACTTGGCGATGCCGGCCTTCTCCCATGCGATCCGCTCCACGGAGTCTCCAAGAATCGCCGTGTGATCGAGCGAGACGTTGGTGAGAATCGAGAGGATCGTCCCCACCAGGTTCGTGGCATCGAAGCGTCCTCCGAGGCCGACCTCGACGACGGCAACATCGACCGCGTGACGCGCGAAGGCATCGAGGGCCAACGCCGTGATCGCCTCGAACTGAGCAGGCGGGTCCTCGCAGTCGTCGAGCGCGGCTTTCATGCGCCCCACGCCCGCAACCCATTCCGACTCGCTCAGCCACTCACCGTCGATGGCAATCCGATCCCGGAAGTCGAGAAGCTCGGGAGATGTGAATCGGCCGACCCGATATCCCGCGCATCGCAAGACGGCGTCGAGCATCGCCACCACGGAGCCTTTGCCGTTGGTGCCGGCGACGTGGACCGCCGGGTACGCCCGCTCAGGGTGACCAAGAACATCGAGAAGCCGCCCGACGCGTTCGAGACCCGGCTTGACCTCAAACCGCGGGAGTCGATCAAGAAGCGCGCGGGCCTCCGAGTAGTTCATCACGCCCCGAGCGATGCCAGACTCGCCTTCAGCCGCTCCTTCTTCTGCGAGAATTCGTCTCGCTTCCCACGCTCTTTCTCGACCACGTCTGCCGGTGCCTGCTTCAGGAACTGCTCGTTAGCTAGTTTGGCCGTCGCTTTCGCCAGATCCTTGCCGACCTGGAGTAGTTCTGCAGAGAGGCGTGCTTGTTCCGCAGCGACGTCGATGAGGTCCGCCAGGGGAACGACAAGCTCGCCGAACGACAGAACCCTGCGTGCCGACCCAGCGGCAGCTTCCAGGCTAGCCCCAAACTGCCACGCAGCTGCTCCTGTCAGTACCTTTAGAGAGTCACCCATGCTTCTCAAGGCCTCAACCAGAGCTTCGGCGGTTGTACTGACGAACACGTTCAGTCTTGACGTTCGCGGCACGTTGAAGTCGGAGCGAATTGCGCGAACGCTCGTCACGGCCTCTTGGAGAGCAGAGACGACGTTCTCCGCCTCGTCATCGCGGAAGGCGTCGTTTCCCTCCGGGAACGGAGCGACCGAGACGGATGTGGGTTCGTTACCGAGCGCCTGCCAGAGCTCTTCGGTGATGAACGGGACGAACGGATGGAGGAGCTTGGTGATCTCAGTGAGCAGATGGCAGAGGACGCCCTTCACTCCATCCTCGGGCGAGCTCTGCAGGCGTGGCTTGGCGAGTTCGATGTACCAGTCGCAGACATCGTGCCAGGTGAACTCATACAACGTCTCCGCTGCCAGGTTGAAGTTGTACGCGTCAAGATGACCACGGACCACCCCCACCGTCTTCGCCAATCGGGAGAGGATGTATCGGTCTTCAAGTTCCGCAAGCGCCGCAGGAAGCGCCGGACGTTCCTCGCCGAGATGCATCAGCACGAACCGGGCCATGTTCCAGATCTTGTTCAGGAAATTGCGCGCTTCGGTCAGCTGCGTCCACGGCATTTGGACCGTTCGCCCCTTGCCGGTGATGTGCGCCATCGAAAGGCGCAACGCGTCGGCACCGTACTCGTCGATCAACTCGAGCGGATCGATCGCGTTCCCCTTCGACTTCGACATCTTCTGCCCGCGATCGTCGACGATCAGCGGGGTGATGTAGACTTGGCGGAACGGGACTTCGTCGGTGAAGTGAAGCGACGCCATCACCATCCGCGACACCCAGAAGAAGAGGATGTCGAACCCGGTCAGCAGAAAAGACGTTGGGAAGTAGGTGCTAAGATCCTCCGTCTCCTCCGGCCAGCCCATCACCGAGAACGGCCACAACCACGACGAGAACCACGTGTCGAGCACATCCTCGTCCTGGCGAAGCTCAACCTCGCGGCCGTAGTGGGCGCGGGCACGCTCGGCCGCTTCCTCCGCTGTGCGCCCGGCGAAGGCCGTGTCGTCGGGCCCGTACCAGATCGGGATTCGGTGCCCCCACCAGAGCTGTCGCGAGATGCACCAGTCGCGGATGTTCTCCAGCCAGTCGAAGTAGACCTTCGACCACCGCTCGGGGACGAACTCGATCCGACCGGACCTGACCGCCTCGATCGCTCGATCGGCCAGCGTCCGCATCCGGACGAACCACTGTGTTGAGATGAGCGGCTCGATCGGCGTACTGCACCGCATGCAGTGACCGACGGCATGGCGGTACGGTTCGGTCTTCTCGAGGAGGCCGTCGGCCTTCAGCCGTTCGACAACGGCTTCGCGCGCCTCTTCGCGGCTCATTCCGGCGAACGGCCCGCCGTTCTCGTTGATCGTACCGTCCGTGTTCAAGATGTTGACCGACTCGAGGCCGTGTGCGCGCCCGATTTCGAAGTCGACCGGATCGTGAGCCGGCGTGATCTTTAGGACGCCCGTTCCGAACTCCGGATCGACCTGCTCAGCACCGAGGATCGGGAGGGACCGATCGAGAATCGGCAGCCGCGCCGTCGTCCCGACGAGGTGGCCGAACCGCTCGTCGTTCGGGTTCACAGCGACGGCCGTATCTCCAAGCATCGTCTCGGGGCGCGTCGTCGCGATGGTCACGTGCCCGCCGTCCTCGAGCGGGTAGCGGATGTAGTACAGGGCGCCGTCTAGATCCTCGTGTTCCACCTCGAGATCGGAGATCGCCGTCCCGCAGCGCGGGCACCAGTTGACGAGGTAGGCACCGCGGTAGATCAGCCCCTCCTCGTACAGGCGAACGAACACCTCGCGAACGGCGTCGGACAGCCCGTCGTCGAGCGTGAATCGGAGCCGCGACCAGTCGCAGGAACACCCGAGGGCCTTCAGCTGCTCGATGATCTCAGAGCCGTACTTCGCCTTCCATTCCCAAACCCGCTCCACGAACGCGTCGCGCCCCAGCTCGTGACGCGAGGTTCCCTCCTTCTTCAACTCCTTCTCCACGACGTTCTGCGTCGCGATCCCGGCGTGGTCCGTTCCCGGGAACCAACACGCCTCATCTCCACGCATTCGGCGATAGCGGATCACGACATCTTGCAGGGAGTTGTTGAGCGCGTGGCCCATGTGCAATCGACCGGTCACGTTCGGCGGAGGGATGACGATCGAGAATGGAGCCTTGTCGACAACGCCGACGGAGGCGCGGAAGAAGTTGCCCTCTTCCCAGTACCGGTAGATCTTCGCTTCCACATCCGCCGGGCGATACTGCTTCGACAATTCCATGGTCATCCTCCGTGGGTTCGATTTCGCGCCTCGCTCGAGGCGCGCGGCGGCAGAGCCGCAGTCGACGCCGGAACGTGCCCGGCGATTACATCCAAACCTTCATCGTCAGGTCGTAGTCGTGCAGCTCGTCGGACGAGAAGAACAAGGCCAGCTCACGCCTTGCCGACTCGAGCGAGTCGGAAGCATGCACCAGGTTCATGGTCAGATCGAGGCCGAAGTCGCCTCGGATCGTGCCCGGATCCGCCGCTTGCGGGTTCGTCGCTCCGATCAGCGTGCGAACGACCTCGACCGCGTTCTCCCCCTCCATCGCCATCGCGACGATGGGCGAGGACGTGATGAAGTCCCGAAGAGCGGAGTAGAAGACCTTCTTGAGGTGTTCAGCGTAGTGTCGACTGGCCAGATCCTCGCCGACCCGGAGCATCTTGAGCCCTACCAGCTTCAGCCCCTTCCGCTCGAAGCGGCCGATGACCGAGCCGGTCAGGCCGCGCTGAACGGCGTCCGGCTTGCACAGCACCAACGTGCGTTCCACTGCCATGCCCGAAATCTCCTCCTAGGGCCTGCGAATGTACCGGCCGCCTTCCACTTCCTCGATGAGTCCCTCCAGCTGAAGGAGGAGGAGGATGTGAGACGCCTCGGTTGGGGAAAGGTCCGCCCTGCCAATGATATCGTCAACGTGGACCGGTTCAAGACTGATCAGGTCGTACACGCACTGCTCGCGCTCGCCGAGCTTCGGTTCTTCGGCCTCCGCTTCCGCTCCGGGTGATCCCTTGAGCCGGAGAAGGTCGGGATACTCCTCAAGGACGTCGTCAACCGTCATGACCAGCTTCGCCCCGTCCCTGATGAGGCGGTTCGTGCCCGCCGATGTTCGATTCGTGATGTTCCCGGGAACGGCGAACACGTCGCGCCCCTGCTCGAGCGCGAGACGCGCCGTGATCAGTGCGCCGCTTCGCTCCGGAGCCTGCACGACCAGGACACCGCGCGTGAGGCCGGAGATGATTCGATTCCGCTGAGGGAACGTCCACTTCGCGGGACGCGTTCCGAGCGGGTACTCGCTGATCACGGTCCCGGTCTCGACGATCCCGTCGTAGAGCGCCTGATTCCGCTTCGGATACACACGATCGACGCCGCACCCCATCACGGCGATCGTCCGCCCCCCGACGTCGAGCACACCTTGATGTGCGGCCGCGTCCGTCCCCACGGCCAGTCCGCTCACCACCGTGATCCCCTTCATCGCCAACTGGCTCGCGAGCCGCGCCGCCACCAGGCTGCCGTATCGCGTGCTCCTGCGCGTGCCAACGACGGCGATCGCCCTCGCCGGATCCATCGCTGCTTCGCCGCGCACGTACAGAACCAATGGCGGATCCTCGATTTCTCGCAACAGCGACGGGTACTCCGCATCGACGAGTGTGAGAATCCGGACTCCCTTATCCTCGGCGGAGGCGAACTCCTCGTCGATCGCCGCCTCGCTTCTTCCCGAGGCGATCGCCTCCGCGATCACTTGAGACCAGAACACTTCCCGCAGCTTCGTGGACGTCGCTTCCCAGATCGCTCCGAACGACTCGAAGTGCGCGAACAGCGTGTTCACGCGCCTCGGCGTCAGCTGCGGGATCAGATTGAGTCCTACGAGGAGCTCGCGATCCGTCCTGGCCATGTCAAGTGAGAAGACTAGGGTGTGAATGCGGCGGCGTCAATGCCATCTACCATCCGCGCGTTGCCGATCGACCCACGATCGTCTAGGATCGCGCGAGGTCATCCGACATGCCGATACTCCTGCTGTTCTTCTTATTTGCCGAGATCGCCGTTCTGATCAAGCTTGGTCAGGCGATCGGCGGCGGTCTGCTACTGGCCGAGATTCTCGCCACAGGTGCACTCGGCTTGCTCTTCCTGCGCCTCGCGGGACGAGCCTTCATCCGAGCGAACGAGTTGGTCGCCCTGATAGCAAATCCGACCCGGTACTTCCGCTCCTCCGGGCTGTCGCTGATCCTCGCCGGGCTTCTGCTCATCGTCCCCGGCATTCTGAGCGATCTCGTCGGGCTCGCGCTTGTCGTTCGCTACGTCGTGACGCGAACCTCCCCCGGCGACCAGGGATCGAGGCCCAGTGATCCTGGCGCCATCGACGTGGAGTACAGCGTTCACGAGGACTCATCCGAGGAGTAGCGAAGCGCCAACAAGAGAAACACGACGAGCGCGGCCAACCACAAGCCAAACCACTGCGAGACCGAGTATTCGACCACCGGAATCCGTGCCGACGTTTCGACCGTCCAGGACAGCGCGCGTAGCAGCCATCCGAACGGAGCCACACAAGAAGCCGCGCCTGTCGAGGCGAGAAGCAGGATCCCGGGGAGTCCGACCCACAGCGCGAGCGTAACAGTCGGCACAACGACGAGGTTCAGACCCAGCTGCAGCGGGTGAAACGTGCCGAAGTGCCACGCCACGACTGGAGCGACACTGGCCTGAGCCGCTGCTGAAATCGCGATCAGCGTCAGTGCGTACCGAACGAGAGGTGCAAGTCGTCCCGTCCTGTCAGACACACAGTGAATCCACTGCTGCCACCGACCGCGAAACCCCGAGGAGACGACGATCAGGATTCCGGCCGTCGCGGCGAAGCTTAGCTGGAATCCGGCCTCGAACAGCTCGGTCGGCCTCATCGCCAGGATGACGACGGCCGCCGCCGCGAGCCCGTTCAGCGGATTGACCGTCCTTCGCAAGATCAGGCCGAGGTCGGCGAGGACGCTTCCCATCCCGAGAAACGCGAACAGAAGACTCGCCCGAACGAGACTCACCCGCGGGCCAACGATCCAGAGCACGAGAAGAACCAGCAGTCCCACGACTGGGTAGGCGACAGCGGAACGAACCCCCGCTCGACGCAGCGCAAACCACGCCCCCGCGAGGACGATCCCAAGGTGCAGGCCGGAGACCGCCAACACGTGCATCAGGCCGGTCCTCCGAAACGCATCCTCTACATCGTCCGAAAGCGCGGCACGGTCGCCGAGCAGAAGCCCCTGCGCCAGCCCGACCTCCCGCGGGCCGAGAGAATCCTCCAGGCGGCGAAGAAGCGACTGCCTCACGCGATCTCCGAGCCTCAGCATCAGATTCCCGGCGGCGCCCGCGTAAGAGACCGACGCGTCTCCGTCCACGAACATCGTCGCGAAAATTCCCTGGTTTGCGAGGTACGCGGGGTAGTCGAATCCCGAGAACACCTCCGGCAGGCGAACCGATCCAACGAGCGCCAGACGATCGCCGTAGTACACGCGCGAGGTCGTTCGCTGCGATGGGAACCACGTGACTCGCAGCGCGCCCGGCAGTTGGTCGGCACGTAGAGTGAACGCGACGTGGTCCTCGCCCAAGCTCGGGTACGAGACCACCGTGCCAGTTACTTCCCGAAGTCCCTGTGCTCTGAGAGAGAGCCATGATGGAAACGGGTCAATGGACGCAGACCGGACGACGCCGAGCATGCAGATCGCCGCGAAAAGCAGCCATCGGGTCCAGCGAACCCTGCCGCCCAACAGCGCGAGACCGGCCGCTGCTCCGGCAATGCTCAACGGAACGAACACTGGAATAGCCTTCCCCGCACCTAGTCCGAGTCCCAGGCCGAGAATGAACGACATCGAGGCGCAAACGAGTGCATATCTCATCCGATCTTGTATGAGCTTATCTGCTGACCGCTTGCCGGCGCAAGGCGCTCGGGCTACAATCCCGAAGGTTCTTTGACATGGGGGTGACACGGCTTCGACGGAGTTGTCAAAACGAGGCTGCAAGCGGAGCACCCGTCCTCTCCTTAATCGGGCGGACAAAAAAACAACTGCGAATACAAAGACACTAGCATTCGCTGCTCCTTCCCTAAACTAGGGAAGGCCGTCTAATGGAGTCTCCCGCGGGCTCCATCCAGGCGTCGACTTAGCGGGTATAGCGTGAACGGCCGCTTCCTCCGGTCACGTCGAATCCTTCGGAAGCTAGGTTCGAACCATCCCGCTCGTGGGAGGATTCGTGCCGAACCCAAAACGCGAGTCTAAGCTTGTAGACGCCGAGCGGCGCCATCTTCGGACGCGGGTTCGACTCCCGCCACCTCCACCAGATCAAGCTAAAACGCTCTTTCTGTCTACGTTTCCACCTCATGTTCCGAACGGACCTGAGGTTCATGAATGGAGAACTGAAAGCAGGGTCGTGGCTGAACTCCTCCGCTGTTCGGCTCGTTCCGGCCTCGGGTCGAGGCACCTCGGCTATGATTGAGGTTGCCCTTCTTGAGAGGAATCGATGGCTGACGGGCAGAAGATGCTGAGCCATCCTGCCCAATCAGGGCTCTACTTGCCCCCCTATCGTGTATCCTAGATCCATACGAAGAAGGAGCAACGATGGATAGCAATGGTGAGTGCCCAGATTGGCGTGGCTACCTGAGGGACATTGAGGAGACAACCAAACCGACCCGCGAATACAAGCTCCTCTCAACACTGCAGGAGGCTCATGCGGAGCTCCTCAAGAGCGATCCAAAGGCAGACGATGAGCCCCTCCGATTCGAGATCTTAGCATTCGCACTGAGGGAGGAACGCGACGGGTCCGACACCGAGTGGGGAACTGCATTCGGGCCGATGCTTACGACTCAACAAGAGGACGGTCGCGTCAAGGAGTGGCCTGGACGAACAGCGATTACGTCTGAAGCAATCGAGTACTGGAGCCAGCGAGCAGACGAGTGCTGCCACCCCGTCTTGAAAGGGAGGTATGCCCGCTTGGTGTGGGATCTCGCTCGGATTGTGCCTCAGAGCAAGCCGAACTACCTGATGGCTCAAATCGCTGTAGACAGCGCAGTCGAAGTCACTTCTCGCCGATGCTTCGAGAGCGAGATTCAGGGCGTAGATGCCCTGAAGACCGCGCTTCGCATCGCTCACAGTATCAACGATGTCGACCGAGTCACGACTGCGCAGAATGAGATGATCCGATTCGAGGGAGAGGTCGCGGAAGACGAGAAGGCAGGTCTATGGGGATTCAGCTTCGACTGTCTCGTAGAGGATGGGCTTGGGCATCCGACCGAGGAGCAGATCGACGAGCTCGTTGGTGAACTTGAGGCGCGGTTGGCAAGACTCGCAAGCAAGGATCCCGAGAAGCTGCATCCATGGAAAGCCGAGGCTGCGGCCCAACGGCTTGCTGGATACTACCGCCGTGCTGGCCGCACGGAAGACGCAGCACGTGTTCTATCCATCTTGGCGTCAGTATTCGAGCTTCGCAGCTCGCGCGTCAAGCCTATGCTGGCCTATGCCCTCCTAGAGCACATCCACGGGGTGCTTTCGTCGTTCGGCCTATCGAAGGAAGCCGCAAGAGTCGCTGTCAAGCTCGAGGAGACAGGTCCTGCCGTGCGCGATTCCCTTAAGCAGATCACTGTCGAGGGGTCGATTAGCGCTAAGACCATTAGAAAGGCCATTGCAAGCATCGTGGATCATGAGCCTGCTGAAGCCCTCGAGAGGCTCGCGGTGAGCTTCGTGCCGCTGAGGGAGCGCGTTGAGAAACAGGTTCGCGAGTACGCAGACAGATTCTTGCTCGGGAACCTCTGCATGACCAACATCAAGGACTATTCGGGGCGGACCGTGTCTCAAGTCGGATCGATTGATGTTGATCTCGAGGGACGCATTGTGCACCAGATGAGCCAGAACCTGCAGTTCCAGGGCTTTCTGCTGCATGAAGTACTGGCCGAAGCAGTACGAGGGAGTATCATCACTGTCGAAAACGCGACTGCATTCCTCTATGAATCGCCGGTCTTCCGAGACGAGTTCAGAGAGATTGTCGCACACGGGATAGGCAGGTTCCTCGACAACGACCTGCTGAGCTCAGTTCATCTGCTCGTGCCCCAGATTGAAGGTGCGATTCGGGGCCTTCTTGAGAAGGTAGGTGTTCCGACGATCCGACCTCTTCGACACGGCGGGGGGTTCGGTCTCCGGCTCCTGGATGACATGCTACGTGACATGGCGATTCGCACCATTCTAGGGGAGGATTTTGCGTTGTACCTTCGCGTGCTTCTCACAGATCCGCGTGGCTGGAACATCAGAAACCGCTTGTGCCACGCTGCCTTGCCCAGCGCAGAGATTGGCGACGCGATCGCTGACAGGGTGATCCATGCACTGCTTTGCATGGCGCTGGTTCGAGAGAAGGAAGAACCGCAGTCGCAGAGCTAGCTTCTCCTAGGTGGGCGTGGCACGTCAACCATCGGCTGGTTGCTGCCAACGGAGTCCGACGGCTAGGATGACTGTATGTCAGACCAAAGGTTGATCTACCACTACACGGACATCCCGACCCTGGCCCTCATCCTCAGAAGCGGCAGAATCAGGTTCAACCGTCTGGATCGAGTGTTCGATCTCTCTGAAGCCAGAACCGGCAAAGGGATCAAGTTTGGCAAGTTCCTCTTCGTCAGTTGCTGGACAGAGCATGCTGACGAGAGCATTCCTCTCTGGAGACTCTACACGAGAGACTTGTCTGTCGTCAGGATCGGCCTGCCGGTCTACCCATTCGTGCAGTTTGAGTTCAACCCTCCACCGGAGTGGGAGTTCATCAAGCAGGGACACATCCCCTCTCCAATACCCTTCGACGAGGTGTGGAGTGACTCGCACTTCGTGGTCCCGCAATTCCTCAACCGGAAGCTATTCGGTGCCACCGTCAAGTACACGGGGGACATCCAGGCTGTCTACGAGAGCTCAGTCAGCATCGAGACGGAAGCGGACCACACGACTCTATCTGTCGAGCGTCTCTACGACTTGCCCCGCCTGAAGACCACGGCGTGGGAGTTCGAGAACGAGTACCGGTTTGCGCTCTTCATCCTTCCGGCCATCCCGATTCCGCCAGGCGGTCCCTCGCGGGACAACTATGAGAAGGAACTGCCGAACCACAGGCTGCGTTGTCTTCTTGAGGGCAGGGAGCCGCCACTGACTTACTTCGACGTTCGCTTGGCGCCGGAGGCGCTCGATGAGATAGAAGTAGTGCTTGGCCCGTGCTGCTCCCAAGGGGATCGTCTCATCGTCGAGTCGCTCCTTGAGCGGTTTGCGGCCGGGGGATCGGTCATGAATAGCAGCTTCGAGGGGACAATCCGAGCTACCTAGCTGGGTGGCATCCGGAGTTCTCCAAACGTTCACCTCGGGTCTCCCGCCTCGAGACGCAGCTCCAGAGGGTAGTGGGTGGGTAGTAGCCTGTGGGAACGATGTTCAGGCCCAGGAGCAAGACAGAACGAAGGTTCTCCAATCGTTCACCCCGGCTCCACCAGATCTAGCTACAATGCTTTCCCCTTCTGCATTCCCTCCCAGTTCAACTAACAGACCTGAGGTTCATGAATGGAGAACTGCCTCGCCTCTCCCAGGTGACTCCCTTGCTGGGCAGAGCGTTTGCAGGCTGATTCGCTAATCCCAGTCTCTGCCCAGTTCCTGCATTCGACGAGTCGTCACGCTTCCATGAGATCTCTTCTGCCACCAGAGCAGCGCAGTTGACGTCGACTCGACTAATCGAGTATCGATAATGCAGATTTTCGACTCACTACTCTTTGAGAGGGGTGAATGACGTGAAGACAGTCACCTGTAGATCATGCGGCAACACCGGAGGGGAGGAGTTCCGCATTCCGGACGGAACACACCGCTGTCCGGAATGCGGGTCCACAGATCTCAAGATACACGTCACGCTCTCGGAGCAGATTAGCGTTCACGAGAAGCTTGGGCTCAAAGCTCGGCGTGCCGAGGAGAAGAAGCCGTTTCGGGAGGTAGTGACCGGTGACGATCTCCGGAAGAAGGACGGCAAGTGGATGGATAAGAAGCGAGTGATTGACCGGGAGGCTAACACGTATGATGAAGTCGTCATCGATCCGCACACGGGGGAGACCGTTCATGAGTGCCACGAAGCGCTGAGCAAGCACAGAGGACATGGATCGGCGAAGACGCGAAGACACACGATACTTCGGAACAAGAGGCGAACGATGAGTAGTAGTCAGCCTGTGGACTTTGCTCTGTCGTATGCCCGCCCGGACGAGAGTGTTGCACGCGAGGTTTCCAGACGCCTGCAGGAGTGGGGATTCCAGGTCTTCTTCGCCCGAGAGCGCAGTCATCTGCTCGTCGGCCTTGATGGTGAGAGCCTCTTCGAGAAGCTCTTCCTCGCTGCCAAGCAAGTCGTCGTCTTCATCTCTGCTGACTACAAGAAGAGAGACTGGACACGCTTCGAGTGGGACGTGATTCGAGAGAGGAATCCGGTGAACCGCTTCATCCCCGTACGCCTGGATGACAGCAAGATACTTGGCTTGCCAAGCAACATCCTGTACCTCCGCTTCGATGGCTCGAACTACGATGAGATAGTGCGGACATGCGTGATGAGGCTTCTTGCCTATGAAGAGCAAGAGGGCATCCATCGCGAGACGGAGTTCGAACGAATCGTGAAAGCGATACGAGATGACAGTCAAGGTGAACTTGCCAAGGCGTATCAGCTTGTCGCCGACGCGCGAAAGAGGGATCCATTGGGCGACATTGACGTCCCGCAGTCGGACTACGATGTGTCCTACGAAGTTGTGAAACAGGAGTGGTGCGACTTCTCGCGGATCCGGAGGCTCGCCATTCGCGCGGTCGTTCCGCCGAACCTGAGCCAGGACGAACTCCGCTTCAGTCTCAAACACTGTGCTGCTACGGCGTTCAACGGATTCAAGCCCGATGCGATCATGGTCTTGGGGTACAAGGATGATCCCCACGGCTACACGGTAGACGGTCACTTCACGGCTGCCAGGGTCATTCTTGCGCCAAACGGCAAGTGGGAGGATGCAGAGGATGGCTTCGCCTACAACCTGCCTGTTGACGCCTTTCGCTACTCAATCGATTTCGAGGCGGCGTACTACGCCGAAGCCACGCCGACTGAAGAACGAGACCGAGAGGTCTTCTGGAAGCTTGTTGAGTTGCAGGACGCCATACCCGAGAGTGCACCGAACTACGGCCAGCTGAACGACGACGCGAAGACCGATATTGCAGCTCAGTACGGAATCAGCATTGATGAGCTGAACTCGATCATCCGCAAAGGAGCTGAGCAGCATTGGCCGATGCCTCACCCACCCAACAGCTAGCGGGGCCGGGTGTCGATTCCCGCTGCCCAGGGGCGGGAGTTCCCCACACGTTCACCTCGGGTCTCCGATCCAGCCAGTGCTGCTTGAGGTGTTATACTCCTGAAACGCCTAGTAGCAAGGCATTCTAGGCCATGGAGCAGGACAGAACGAAGGTTCTCCAATCGTTCACACCGGCTCCACCAGACATGGCCTTACCCTCGGCCTCGGGAGTCGCGCGCCGGTGGCCGGCACTGCCAATCTGCCTGTTTCCGGCTCAAGTCCGGGAAACTGAGAAGCGAACTTCGCAACGTCCGACCGGGTCAGAGTTGGGGAATGACACGATGCCCAACCTGGCTCTCGAGGTAGACGGGTTGTCCTCAGAAGTAGAAGTGCACTCCCCCTCCCAGGAACGGGTACGTGTCGCCTCCGGCGACCCCGACACCCACCTCGAAGTTGACCGCAATCTCGGAAGAGAGGCTCACTTCCATTCCCAGCGCCACGTGAGGTATGAGCGTGAAGTACTTGTAGGTCACACCGACGGCCATGTAGAAATCCGTTACTCTCGCATCGTAGAACTTCCCCAGGCCGCGAACGGTCGTTTCGACGATCTCCTCGTGATAGAGATCGGACCCAAACGCGATGACCTCCACGCCAAACATGTCCAGATCGTAGAACCAGAATCGCATGCTCGCGCCGTAGAACAGAGGGAAATCCACCTGAAACCCGGTACCCAACGCTCGACCGTCCGACAGATCCCCGCCGACGCTCCCCACGTCGACGGGGGAAGAGCCTGACGTCCCAGGATTGAACGGATCCCATATTTGACCGCTACCTTCAATCCCAGCGAAGAGGCAGCACACCCCAATCAGCAGGACCGCGAGCGTCCCGTCGCGTCGCATCGAATTCACCTACCTATTCGAGGCCCGTCAGCTGCTTCTGGCCCGTGCCGTCACTGGCGGACATCCTCCAGATCTCCATGCCTACTGTCCGGTTGGACTGAAAGGCGATCATGCTCGAGTCCGGCGACCAGGTCGGCCATTGATCGGCCGCCGGATTGGCGGACAGATTCCTCTTGTTGTTTCCGTCAACGTCCATGGCGTAGATCTCGCTGTTGCCGTCTCGCGTGGAAGTGAAGGCGATCTTGTTTCCGTCAGGAGCCCACGAGGGGTACGTGTCCTCCGCCGGATTGAATGTGACGCGCTTGACATTCCGTCCGTCCGCGTCCATCACGAAGATCTCCCAGTTCCCATCCACAAAGGACTGGAATGCAATCCGCGCCCCGTCGGGTGACGGCGCCGGTTGTCGGTCGGCCGTGTTCTCGCGATACGTGAGCCGCGTTACGGAGTAGTCATCGAGCGACAAGGAGTAGACCTCGATGTTTCCATCTCGATCCGACGCGAACGCAACCGAGCTGCTCCGTTCCCCAGTGACGATCTCTCCGACCACGGGCGTGGGAGTCCATGCGGGATCTCCGTCCCAGCCTCTCGGCCGGTACGTCAACCGCGTGACGTTCCTGTCGAGCGGATGGATGGTGTAGATGTCGGACGCATCGTTCGTCCTCGCGTCTCGACCCGAAACGAACGCGACGAGATCCCCGGCCGGGCCCCACGTCGGATCCCAGTCGATCGCTCTGTTGTCGGTCACCTTCGTCGCTTCCAGCGTGTCGACATCCAACAGGTAAACCTCCCAGTTCTGGTCCCTGCTGGAGTTAAACGCGATCCTTCTTCCGTCAGGCGACCAGGAAGGGGAACGATTCTCGGGCGTGGCAGGAATCGGAGGAGGCCACAACCACAAGCCAATCCCAATCAGTACTGCCAGGACCAGAAGAAGAACGATAAGGTTATTCATCGCCGCTGACCTCCTTTTCTGCTACGGCCCATCTTCGCCAGGCTCTTCGAACCGCTGAATTCTGTGATTCATGCTATCGGAGACGTAGACGTAGCCGTTCTCGTCCAGAGCAATCCCTACAGGCCGCGAGAACTCCCCTCCGGCGTTTCCATACGCGCCCCAAGCCGCCAAGAAATCCCCCGCGGAGTCGAACATCTGCACGCGGTGATTGCCGCTATCGACGACGTACACCATCCCGTCCTCGGCTGCCGCAATCCCCCATGGTCGATCGAACTGGCCCTCGAGATTTCCCGAACTGCCCCACACGATCGACAGCTCGCCACTTGAGCTGAACTTCTGGACCCTGTTGTTGCCGCCATCGGCCACGTAGATCGCGCCTTCCTCATCGGTCGCAACCCCACAGGGATAGTAAAACTGTCCAGGGATGTTGCCTCTTTTTCCCCAACTGAGAATGTAGTTCCCTTGGCAGTCGAACTTCTGCACACGGTGATTGTATTCGTCGACGACGTAGATGCCCCCGTTCGCATCAGCCGCGATGTCGCTTGGGAAGTAGAACTGGCCTTTCCCATTCCCGAAACGTCCCCAGCTGTGCAGAAACACGCCCTCGGAAGAGAACTTCTGGACGCGGTGATTGAACGAATCGGCCACATAGATGTTGCCCTCGGGGCCCACGGCTATCCCTGCCGGTCGGTTGAAGTCTCCGGGAGAAAAACCCTTTGCCCCCCAGCAAAGAAGGGCGTCTCCCCGAGGATCGAACTTCACAATGCGACAGTTCCCGCTATCGACGACGTAAACGTTCCCTTCTGTATCAACCGCAACATGCTGAGGCTGATTCAGTTGGCCTGGTCCCGTTCCTTTCCCGCCAATGATCTGACTCGCTCCGACGCCATCAGCGGCCGGAAGGGCCACCGCAAGCGAAACCGTCACAACGGCAAAGAAGAAGCTGCCCAGCAGTCGCTTACTAGACACGTTGTATAGGCGCATCATGGTTCGCACTCCATCACCCGAATGATCAGGGCATTCACCGAGCCCGCCCGCTTATCTAGCGGACAACAACCATACTAGCGGTCGCTCTTGGTTCCTGTCAAGTTCCCGGGGCGAGGCGTTGGAGTTCACGTATGTGATGCATCGAGCTGCCTTGGAGACGGGGCGTTGCACGCAACCACCGCCCAACTTCGAGAATCGTCATCGAGGAGGAGTCCGCGGTCGATTCCGCGGGCCCCGCAGTCGAGCGACCTTCCACGGTCTGGAGTTCGGAGCCGTCGGGCCTCTCGGGTCAGGGCGGAACCGGTCGGCCTTTCCGTTTCGCCGCGCGCGGACGAGTCCCTTCGATTGACTCGGGTCGGCACGTGGACTAGGATCGATGCATCCGTGCTCCGCAACGGCGACGCGGATTCCCGCCAAGCGCAGATCCACGAGGGGGTTAAGATGTCACGAACCGAAGGCAGTTCCGGGCTGGCACGACTCTTCGTCAAGGCCGGACGCTTGATCGGGGAGTTCCCGGTCATCCTCATTCCGGCGGTCATTCCGTCGTTCTGGGCGTTCATCGCCCCGCTCACGGGTCTGATCAATCCGGCGGCGGTCCTGACAGCCGGCTACGTTGGTTTCGGCGTCGGAGCCTGGCGCCTTCTCGGGTATCTACTGATCTACGTCGTCCTTCTCGCGGTAAGCCAAGGAGCGACCGTGGCCCTCGTTCGAGACGCCACGCAGGGAGGCTCGGCTCGATTTTCGAGGGGATTCGCGGAGGCCGTCGCGCACTTCGTGCCTCTCCTCATCGCTTCTCTTCTCGCCGGCCTCATCATCTCGGTCGCAAGCCTCGTGTTCGTCTTCCCTGGCTTGGTGGCGGGGTTCTTCCTGTGGTACATCGTTCAGGGAGTCATCATCGACGATGAGACGGGCGTCGGCGCGCTTCGGACGAGCTTCCGCTTCGCGGCCACGTACGCAGGCGAGACGTTCGCGCTCATCTTGGCGACGCTCGTCGCGAGCTTCGCGTTCAGCTTCATCCCGTACCTCGGCTGGCTGTTGATGATTCCGACGACGGCCTACTTCGCGACATTGAGCACGCTGTTGTACCTGGAACGCGAGACCTAGCAGCGAGGCATGAAGGAAGAGGGCCGCTCCTCGAATACGAAGTCACGCTCAAACCTGGTCGACCCATTGGGGAGCGGGAACTCGTCCGACGCTAAGGCCCGAATCCGATGTCGAAGCCGAAGTGCCAGTAAGTGCTCGGGGAGACAGGATCCAGGTTGATGGACATCATCGCCAACCACCTGAAACGGGACGTCAGGGAGTACGACATGTGCGCCGAGAAACCTTTGACGTCGAAGAGGTAGTCGCCGCCGTTTGAGAATCCCACCGCGACCGCCCAAAGCAGCCCGTCGCAGCAGTTCTCGTCCAGATCGAGGTCCCGGTTGTTGTTGATCTCGATGCTCTGCGAACTGTTGACACGGAAGTCCCCCTGGATGTTGACCGCTCCGAGGGAGCACGCGAGTCGGATTCCGCTGATGTCGATGGACTCGACCGTGGGGACGGCCCCGCTCGGCGGATTCCCCGTCGTGACGCCGCTGCCGGCCCACACCACCGTCAGACAGCCCTCGAACGCCCCGAAATCGATCCCCGGGGAGATCGTCATGCTCTTCTCATCCGGAGCGAAAATCAGCGACCCCGACAGCGTCAACCAAGGCAGATTCTCGATTCGGATGTCGTAAAGGGAGAACGTGATGTTGTCGAAGCCTGACGCGTCGAATGACAGCCTGATGTCCGTCTCGAAACAGCAGAACGGGAAGTAACGCCAATCGATCTCGGCGCTCTCGAAGTTGAGATCGCAGATGCCGTCGGTGTCCCCCGTGTTCGGCCAGACGTGCAGCGACCAGAGGTAAGATCCACTGGTCGGATCGACGTAGTTGCCGAACGTGGCGACAAGGGTGACCGACATGCCGTTGACGGTCTGACCGTGGAACTCGAAGTCCATCTTCAGGTCCTGGGGCGTCGGATCCCACGGGTTGTGGACCAGGAGGAACGTCGGCCCGTAGGTGGCTCCGAAAGCATTCGACTCCCACCCGAACTGCAGGAAGTGAGACTGGGGCTTGACCAAGTCAAAGGCAAGCAGAGACCGGAACTGGATGTGCCCCGCCTGGATCCACGTTGAGAGCTGCAGGGAAGACGATTGCAGTTCGGAGAGATGAAACGCCGTCTCGAACTCCACCGCGTCCCAGAGGATCCTCAGATCAAGCTCCGTCTCCGACGAGAGGACGTCAGCCAGTGTGGCCGCTCGGAAGTCGACTCTGATCCACTCGCTGAAGCGCCCCTCCAAAAACTCGATCCCGCCCGATTGCGCCCACGCACAGCAGCCAACGCAGACCAGAACCGACAGGACGAGAGCCTGCCGCACCGCCACATCGCCTCCTTGCATCGCCAGCTCAGCGTGCCCTTTCCTCACCCCCGAGCGGGAAACAGGCACCAGCGACTCCCGGCAATCTCCAACATAGCGCCAGAAGCACGGTGCGTCAAGCCGTGCATGACCGCGAGAAGCAGCATCCTGCAGTCGAACTGGTCTCGTGCCGCGAGCCCAGTTCGTTGCGATCTCCGACCCGGCCCTCCACAATCCTCGGGAGCCAAAGCCTGCCAGGCGGTGATCGACACGAACCGAGAAGGGAACCAGATTCCGAGGAACGCATTCGACCGATTCGTCGATCGTCGAGGGACGGACAGCATCAAGTGGGCGCACTACGACGCGGACGTGCTGCCGATGTGGGTCGCTGACATGGATTTCCCGTCACCACCAGCCGTGATCGAAGCGTTGCGCGAGCGCGCGAATCACGGCGTATTCGGGTACCCGACCGAGCCGCCGGCGCTTCGTGATCTGTTCGTCGACCGGCTGAGACGGCTCTACGGATGGACGGTCTCCCCCGACCACCTTCTCTTCCTGCCCAACGTCGCGGTCGGGTTCAACCTCGCCTGCCACGCCGTGGCGAAGGCGGGCGACGGCATTCTCTACCAGACGCCGATCTACTTCCCCATCCTCCGAATCCCGGAGCATGCAGGGCTGACGGCGCGGGTCAACGAGCTTCAACGCACCCCCTCCGGCCGCTACGAGATCGACTTCGACGCGTTCGAGCAATGCGCAGAGCGCTCGCGGGTCTTTGTGTTGTGTAACCCGCACAACCCCGTGAGTCGGGCGTTCACGGAAGACGAACTCGAACGTCTCGCCAACGTGTGCTTGCGCCACGATGTGATCGTCTGTTCCGACGAGATTCACGCCGACTTTCTCTATGATGGGAGGCGCCACGTCCCGGTCGCGTCGCTCAGCCGGGAGGTGGAGCAAAATTCCGTGACGCTCTTCGCGCCGAACAAGACGTTCAACATCGCCGGCGTCGCCTGTGCGATCGCTGTTGTCCCGAACGAGACGCTCCGCTGTCGTATCGTGGCCGCGAAGCGAGGCCTCGTTCCCCACGTCGGGATCATGAGCTACGCCGCCGCCCTCGCCGCGTATCAACACGAAGACGACTGGTTGGCCGGACTGCTTCGGTACCTGCAGGAGAATCGCGATGTCCTAACGCGCCTCGCCGCCGAGGAGCTTCCGGGGATCGCGGTAACGCCGATCGAGGGGACGTACCTCGCGTGGCTCGATTGCCGAGAGGCGATCGAGGAGGACCCCCACGAGTTCTTCCTTCGCCAGGCCCGAGTCGCGTTGAACGGAGGGGCGATGTTTGGTCCGGGAGGGGCGGGCTTCGTTCGCCTCAACTTCGGCTGTCCGAAGGCAACGCTTCTCGACGGGCTGAGACGGATGCGCGACGCGCTCGTCTGAACCTGGGGCTGGATCCAGGCACATCATCTCCTCTCCGGGTGACAGGCCCGGACCCGGAGGGTAGAATCCGATCCAATCTCCGGGAGGCCCCGATGTGTAACCAGATGGTCGTTGAGGTCGAGAGAATCGATAAGCGATTTGAATCCGTCCACGCGGTCAACGAGGTCAGTTTCTCGGTCGAACGTGGGGAGATCCTCGGCTTCCTCGGCCCGAACGGCGCCGGCAAGACGACGACAATCCGGATGATCCTCGGGATCTTCGATCCGGACGCCGGCGAGATCCGCTCCTCTCTCGGCCCCTCTCTCGGACGCGTCCCCAAGGAGAGGACCGGCTACCTTCCCGAGGAGCGCGGACTCTACGGTGACGCGAAGATCCACGACCTCCTGACGTACTTCGGGGAACTGAAAGGTCTCCAGCGCGCTGAGGCACGCGAACGCGCACGTCGCTGGCTCGAGCGGTTCGATCTCCTCGACTGGTCGACGAAGAAGGTGGAGAAGCTGTCGAAGGGGATGCAGCAGAAGGTGCAGTTTATCGCCGCCGTTCTCCACAAGCCTGATCTGGTCGTCCTCGATGAGCCGTTCGCCGGACTCGATCCGGTCAATCAAGACCTTCTCAAGGAGATCATCCGTGGGTTGCGAGAGGACGGGGCGGCCATCCTTCTCTCCTCGCATCAGATGAACCGCGTCGAGGAGCTCTGCGATCGGATCTTCCTGATCCATCGCGGCCGACGCGTCCTCTACGGGGATCTCGATGAGATCAAGGAGGCCCACGGCGAACATGCGGTGAGCATTCGCTTCGCTGGAGACGGATCCGTGCTCCAGGGAACCTCGGGAGCGACGGACCTGCGGATTGAAGGCAGCCGCGCGTCGTTCACGCTCTCCCGAGACGCGTCGCCGGACGCGTTCGTCCGGGCCCTTCCGGAAGGGCTCGGCATCCTCGCGCTCCATGTCGACCGCCCCCCGCTCCACGACATCTTCGTTCGCACGATCGGAGACGATGATGAAGCTCGGTAAGATCATCCGCTGGGAGTTCACTCAGAACGTCCGCAGCAAGCAGTTCCTCTTCATCACGATCCTCATCCCCGCATTCGTCGGGCTCGCCGTCTTCGCCGCGACGCGTGTGATCGGGGCCGAGAACACCGGGCCGTCCGAACCACCCCCGCCGGTCATCATCGGGATCTTCCTCGCAATGATCCTCTTCCTGGGCGCGTTCATGTCCGGTGTGATGACGCTCTACGGTGTACTGAAGGAGAAGCAAACCCGATCCGCCGAGATGATGCTCTCCAGTGTCTCTGCGTGGGAGCTGATGAGCGGGAAGATGATCGGGCTCGGGCTGACAGGCCTGATCCAAGTTGCCGCGTGGGGCGTGACCGCGTACTTCGTCGCCGGCCTCTTCTTCCCCGTCTCTCTGGAGATGCTCACGCTTGTTCATTGGATCTCGTATCCGCTCTATTTCGCCCTCGGCTTCCTGTTCATCGCATCGATCTTCGGAACCGTCGGCGCGTCGATCAAAGACATCCACTCCGGCGGCGCGGTGGGCATCGCGGGGATGATCCCGTACCTGCCGATGGTCTTCGCCGGGCTCATTGTCACGCAGCCGGACCTGTTGTGGGTTCGCATCGCCGGCTTCATTCCGCCCTTCACCCCCGCCGTGATGCTGCTGCGAATCGGCGCGACCCCCATTGTGTCGGAGGGAACGCGTGTTGTACCCGCGTGGGAGATCGGCTTGAGCCTCCTCTCGCTCGCCGTCGGCACGTTCCTCATGATGCGATTCGCCGCCAAGGTGTTCGAGGTCGGCATGCTGATGACAGGGAAGTCGGCATCGTTGCGTGAGCTCTGGCGTTGGGGCCGACGCGGTGCTTCCTAGCAAACTCGGCACATCGTCCCAAGAAGGAGGAAGCGTGGAGCTACGGGAGTACTTCGATATCGCTCTGACCGTGGAGGCTTTCGAGGACCTCCTCACGGAGGAACAGAAGAAACTGCACCTGCACCACCTGCGCCGCGCCGAGATCGATGAGGATGCCGTCGGAGCCGTTCGTTCTTCCGGCGCACAAAACGTTCTGGTGATTACCGAGCCCTGGTGCGGGGATTCGCTCGCGATCTTCCCGGTCGTATCGGCTCTCTTTCGCCGAGCCGGGAGCGAGGTTCACGTGATCCTGCGAGACGAGCACACCGACCTGATCGATCAGTACTTGACGCAAGGCGGACGAGCGATTCCGATCGTCCTCGTACTCGACGATGCGTACGGCGTGAGGTTCCGTTGGGGACCACGTCCGGCGCCGGCCCAGCAGATCGTCGATGATCATCGAGAGGACGTGAAGGCTGGACGCATCGAGAAGATGGAAGTCCACAAGAAGATCCGCAGCTTCTACGGAAGTGACAAGGGCAAGACGATCGTCGCAGAGATCGTGGCGAAGCTCCGAGCCTAGCTCCCAGCTTGAGGCCCGCTTTTCAGCGCACGAAGCTTCTCGATGAACCGCTCCGCCTGGCCGAGATCGACCTGACCCTGGTCGAATCTGAGCCTCTTCCCCGTCGGAAGCTGGATGGTCAGTCTCCCGTGGGTGAGCGTCGCCTCCACTTCGTCGAGACGGTGCTCGATGCCCAAGCCCGCGCTCGCATGGAACGAGTCGATCCAACGCGGAAGCGTCTTCGACAGCCGCTTCGCAACCTGGCGCCTGAGGGACGCCACCGTGCCGCCGCCGTCGGAGCCCGCCTCCTCCAGAAGCTTCTCCTGAGCGAACTGAAGCCTCTCCGCAATGGGCTTGGCGAATTCCAGCACCAGCTTGTCGTTCTCGGTCAACACGACGTTGAGGCTGTCGTCGGAGAGACACAGATTCGCAACCTCTTCCCGCCAGACGAGCTCGAAAAGGCGATGGTCTCCGAGGTCTTTGATCTCGTGACCTCCGAGGTCCCGAAGGCAGAATCGGCCACTCGCGTCGGTCTGATCACACAGCGACGTCGACACGATGACCTGCCCCCCTTTGGCGATGTCGGCAAGGCGCTTGGCAAGATTCACGGAGTGCCCGAACACGTCGTCGTCGGTGCGGATGACGGTTCCCCATGACAGGCCGATTCCGGCCGAAAGCGGTTCGTCTTCATGGGATTCGTTGTACAGACTCACCGCTTCTTGCATCGCGGCGGCGCAGTTGAGGGCCCCGTCCGCGCTTTCGTACGACGTCATCACGCCGTCGCCGTACGTCTTGAGAACGCACCCGCCTCCTTCGCTCACGTGACGCGAGACGAGGTCGACGAATCGGCTGGCCAGGCGAAACGCTTGTCGATCCCCGCGCTCGGCCGTGTAGGATGAGAAGCCCCGCAAGTCGCTGAACCCGATCGCAAGCGGGTGTTCATCGACGTCCCGGCCGGCGATCCTGCTGCGCGAGTCTGTCATGACTTGACGAGTATACCTGAGGAGATCACGAGGCAGAGAAATGCGCCGCCCGGGTCAACACGATTCGAGCGGCGCATGCGCTGCAGATCTATCGTCGGACGAAGAGGGTTCCCTTTCCGTCGAATGTCTTCCCGCTCCCGGTCGCCGTCACAACGTAGATGCAGGCGCCGTTGGCGACAAGATCGCCCCGTATGTTCCTTCCGTCCCACGTGACGCCGAGGACGTTTGTGTCCTTGCCCGTCCACAGGCGACGTCCGCGCAGATCGTAGACGGAGACGGAGAACGTCTCCGCTAGCCCTTGGCCATCGAACGAAAACGCCACCACGTCATCGAACGGATTCGGTCCGGCGTAGAAGCGCTCGACGTTGAGCTCGCTTGCCACGACCTGAACCGTCGCCGAGCTGGTGTCTCTCGGATCGGACGGATCGACGTAGGTCGCCGTCAGCGTCTCTCCGACACCACATCCGAGGTCGAGTGGACCGACGAGGAAAACGCCGGGCTCGCCACTCGGATGGGAAGCGAGACTGTAGGTCCCACCGTCGATAGTGACAGCATCCGGAATCGTTCCCGCGCCGGAGAGTGACAAGTCGACGACCTTCACGTAGATCGGATCTCCAAAGAGATACGCGGCAACGGGCCGATCCTCCGCGTCGACGAACATGAGACTCGAACCGATGCCCCCCGCGCCGCCCTGACCGACCCTGAGCGAGATCCAGACCGCGTCGGAGTGATTGGAGGGATCGTTGTAGGCAGCGAGCAGCGTGTCCCCCGGCAGCACATTCAGGGACGGGGCGGTCACGTACTGACTCGCCAGATCCACACAGGTGACGCTGACGAATTCCCCGGTGGCGACACCCGTCTCCAAAGGGTCGACGGCCGCCCAGAGGCCGTTTCGTGGGTTGAGGATGTAGATCTTGGCCCATCCACCACGATTGAAGATTTCCGTGTCGCCGAGGAGGTCGTTGATCGGATGGCGGACGATGTCCGCATAGCCTCCTCCGGGGACGTGATTCGCGGCCGCGTTCAGAGGGCCGAATGGGTAGTGCTGCCCTGCACCGGCCGTGCCATCCCAAATGCCGTCGATCCGCTCTCTTCGCAGGAGATCCTCGTTCTGGTCGGGATCGATGACCTGGAGGAAGACGCAGTCGCTGTTGAGGTACCCGGTCACCGGGTTTCCTTGCCGATCGAGGAAGCGCATCGTAACGTCCTCTCCGTCGAACACCTGTGTGTCACCAATCTCGAAAACTCCGAAGGACACGTCGTTGTCGACTCGCGTGTTGGCGATCACGGGTGGGAAGGCCGTCCCGATGTTCCTATCGCCGATCAGCCCAAGGGTTCCGGCAACGTAGTTCACGTCGTTGTAGCGCGCGTAGACGGAGTCCTCGTTGAACGCTTCGAGTTCCCAGTTGTCGAGAATGAGCGAGTAGCCACCTTGGGTTCCCGCCTCTCCGATTCCGAGAGCATCCCAGACCGAGATCAAACGCATGCCGAGGTTGGTGAAGAAGACCGGCGAGTTACTCGAGACCTCGTCGAGAACGAGCCATTCGACGTCGTCGACTTCGTGCGGATCGCAGATGTGCACGATCACGTTCTCCGGACAGCACGAATCCGTGTTCGCGTTCCGATCGACGACCTCAATGTAGACCGGATCCCGCCCGATCCAGAACTCGTTCTTGTCTTCCCGAGCGTAGTCAGTGAAATTCAGTGTGCTGTGGCTCTTCTCCTCGATGTACGCCGTCGCGAGCTTGAAATCGTCCTGGTCATTCGGGTCGACGTAGTAGGCGACGAGCACGTCACGAACGTCAAGCGAGTCGAATCCGAGATCCCTATCAATACTGTTCAGCTTCAGCTGGAAGACGCCCGAATCGGCCGCCGTCTCCTGGGCATAGAACATCACGCGCGTAATCCCCGTGTTGCTCGCAGTATCGAAGGCGGTCACGTTTCCGTCGATGGGCGTCGGGCACTCGATGTAGTAGGTTCCGGCGATGTTCGGCTGATTGCTCCCATCGGCAGCCGCCGCGTAGCTGTAGTTGCGATAGATGTTGTACCAGAGAATCGGCTGTCCGAGGACGGCGCCGCCGATCGTCGAGACGCCACCGTTCTGCTTCAGCGCGCAGAACGTCGTCGGGCTGTTCGGCCGGACCGGGTTCCACGATCCCGGGTTGACGATGACGAAGACGGGCACCGTCTCCACCTCCGAACTGTTCAGGTTCTCGTCGGGATCGGTGACCGTGATCAGGGCCGAGGCATTGGCGTCCTTGTAGACCTCGCGCCCCCACTCGATCGTCGCCTCGACGTCATTGAGCTTCGCCATCGTGAGGCCCACGTCGGACATGTCGTCCTGATCAACGTAGAGGCCGGTGATCGTGTCGTTGTTCTCGAACCGGCCGAGCATGTAGCTTCCCGCCGGAGCTCCAACCACGCCGGGCGACGTGTAGGCGTTCCCTCCCGGCGCCACAACCGCCGCTGCGGCAACCGTTCCGGAGTTTGGAGCAACCCACACGCGGCTGTCGCCGAAGGGAGGCGGAGCAGGCGGCGGAGCAAGCGGGGCCGGCCACGTTGGAACTGCATAGAGATACCCACCCCAGTGGAAATCCGTCGGATTGACGAACGGTGCCGCAGGCGTGAACGGTCCCGGGATGTGGGCGTGATCGATCCCCTTCGTGGAGTAGTTGACGCGCGTCCCGATCTGAAATGGACGAATGCTCACGAAGAGCCCGGTGCCGTGATCCGTCTCCTCCAGGAAGTCTTCCTGCAGCCAGCCAGCTGTCGGGCCTGGCCAGTGGCCCTTGTGCGGAACGTAGCCGACTTGGCCCCACAGGACGTCGCCGAGTCCGTCGTTGTTCGTGTCGGCTCCGCCGGCGTCGATGTAGCTCTTCCAGACGATGTGCGCGCCGGTCTTCACGTCCATGACCTTGATGTCAGTCCAGACCTTGTCTCGAACGTCGCAGTCGATGTCCTCATCCGGATCGTGGACGACAATCCAGATCTGGTCTCCCTCGCGAATCTTCGTCACCCTGTCCTCACCGTGCTTGTCGGTCGAGAAGAAGAGCTCCGCGTCAGACGCCATCAAGACAAGCGGAGTGATCGCAACTGCGAGGAGTGCGATGGCCGCAATCCCTGCACGTCCGATCCTCACCATCCCACACTGCTCCCCCTGCTTCCGTCGTGCGTTCATCCGCTAACTCCTATCGGTGCTGCAGCCGGACAGCGGGTTTTCGATCCGGCCATCCAACGTCTAAACTGAAGCCGCCATGTGCCCGCCGTGAAAGCAATCCAGATGGCTACGGGGGCCGCCTCCCAGAGCATGCGGACGATCAGCTGCACGCTGCCGAGGGACCGCGTCCAGGATGCTGCGTAGAGCAGCTCGACGGACACGACGATGTACGTGATGTGGAACAGGAAGAGCGCCGTGAGCGCCCTCACAGTTCGGAACACGCGGCTGCGCAGCCCGAGGCCGGGCGTCGCCATGAGAAGCGCCAGCAGCGGAACGATGGCGAAGAACGCGTAGCGGTCGAACCAGACCACCGGAGTGACGCGTCCCTCCCCGATCTGCCGGTGGACCCAAATCTCATCTCCGTCGCGATGCACGACGGTCGGATCGGTCGCTTCGACCGCGTGCAATGTCGGGCGCACCACCTGCTCGATCGCGGCGGCGTACGGGCCTGAGATTCTCGGCCAGGCTACGGCCAAAGCGATGAGGCACAGCGCAAAGATGCCCCCAAAGCGCAGGGCCGGCTTCCAGAAGGAGCCAGTGCGTTCACGCCTTGTGCGGAGCATGCGTCCACCTCCCGACCCAGAAGAGCCAGAGCAAGACAACAAAGGCGATCATCAGCGACTGCCAGACCAGCTGATGCACGGCATCGAAGTGCTGCGGCATGTGCATCCCAACGTAGAAGAGCGAGATCAGGCGAATGAGGTTCAGCATGAAGACGCCGCCGATGCCCAGAAGCACGCCGAGAAGCTTGGAGATCCACCGGCACGGATACGCGATCACGGCCACCAGGTAGAGGCCCAGGACGAAGATCCCCGTGCACGCCGTGACGACGGAGATCCCGAAGGATTCAGTTGCCACGGTGTTGCCGCTGACCGAAGTCGAGTGCCCCAGGACGTTGAGCAGCGTGCCGGTGACCCGAGCAAGCCCCGCTGGATGACGGCCATGCAGCCGGGGCTTCCCGACACCCAGAGCAGCCCCACAACGGTTGCCAAGAGAACGGCTCCGGTCGCCCAGAAACGTCGGCTGCGGGCTAGTACCCTCAGCCGAGACCACCCACGCACCAGCATGCTCCGATCACCCGCCCCTCGTCGCCGTGACACGGCGCGCGGTGACCTTCCGCAGAAAGGCGAGCGCAAGTAGCATCGAAAGAAGGATCATTCCCCATTCGGACAGCGTCGGCGCGTCGACCGTTCCCGTCAGCATCGGCGGCTCAGGAGTGCTTTCGACGGTGAAGCATGACGGGTCGTCGTCCTCCGGCGTATCCGGATCGTCCGTCGGCTCCACGCTGTCGTTGGTGCCGTCACCGTTGCTGTCCCACTGAACGGACCCTTGATTGCAGATCGAGGTGAACTCCTCGACGTCGGCGTCGACTTGAGTTCGGAACACGAGGATCACCTCGCCCCCGGCCGGGATGTCGCCGTCCCAGACGATCTGGTTCCCGGTCACGGCAATGGTTCCGCGGCTCGCGGTCGCGAAACCTGTTGCCGTCAGCCCGGCGGGGAGCGTGTCGGTGAATTCATGCCCGGGGTTGTCTTCCAGATCGGCGCACCCAAGATTGCGAATCACGATTTCGTAACGAATCTCGTCGCCCGGCTGCACCGTACCACCGTTTGCATCGATGCCGATCTTGGTTGCCTCGATCATCGGCGCATTCGGCCGAACAATCAGACTCGTGTCGACCGTGAGACAGTTGTTCCCCTCATTCAGTTCGATGACGTCACCGCCGGTGTCCGCACAGGCGATGATCTCATGCTCGCCGGTCGGAGCGCCGCTTGTGTCCCACGTGAACGTCAACACGGTGAATTCGCAGCCTAGAAGCCCGTCGACGTGCTGCGTTCCGATGATGTGACTCAGATCGTCGTAGTACACGGTGACGTCGAATGGTCCCGCGTCGCCGCAGCTGAGGTTGTCAATGGTGACCGTGATCGTGACCACGTCACTCTCGCAAACGTCGCCGCTCGTCTTCTGGACGGAGATCCCGCCGCCTTCCAGTCCCGGCGTTCCATCGGGCGGGAGCCACAGATCCGGTCGCTTCGTGCACGGGTCTTCGGCACTTGCGACCACCGGAAGAAACGCGATGGCAACCGCGACCGACAGCACCATTCCCAATCTACGTACCACCCGGAGTCGGTCGATCATTTCCGACTTCCTTCGCTTTCCGTTGCAGACGCTCGCTGCTCTATCGAGCAGCGAGGCGGAATGCCTCGCCGGGGCACTCCGCCACGATGTTATGTCTGTCACACTCGGGAAGTTGGGACCGGGGGATGGGGGGAGTGTGTTGTTCATCACACACCGCCCGCCCAAAGGTGCGAGGGCGGTGTGACGCGTGTCACACTCACTTCGCGGAAACCTCACGGGAAACCCCGAACGAGGATGGGTTCTACGCTCACCCACTCCGCCACGACGAAGAACCGCCCTCGGCCGACGCACGGGCATCTGAGACGGGTCACAGAAACACACGGCGCGTCTCGTCGCGAGATCAGACCGCTCAGATCGCGTAGGATTCCGCCACTCTTTGGGACCTGAAAGGGGGATCTCATGGCCGTCCCGATCTATCAAGTCGACGCGTTCACGGCGGAGGCGTTCAAGGGAAATCCGGCCGGGGTCTGCATCCTGAAGGAACCGCGAGACGATGCCTGGATGCAGAATGTCGCGATGGAGATGAATCTGGCTGAGACGGCGTTCGTCTCCAGGCGGGCCGTTGGCGACTTCGACCTTCGCTGGTTCACGCCGGCGGTCGAAGTCGAGCTATGCGGCCACGCGACGCTCGCCACGGCGCACATCCTGTGGGAGACCGGGACCCTCTCACCTGATACCCGGGCCCGATTCCACACCGCCAGCGGCCTGCTGACGGCCGATCGGAACGGCGACCGGATCGAACTCGACTTCCCGGCGAATCCGCCAGAGGCTGTCGACCCGCCGGACGGCCTCCTCGACGCCCTCGGCGTCGCCGCAGCCCACGTCGGGCGGACGCGGTTCGACTACCTCGTTGAAGTCGAGAGCGAATCGATCGTCCGAGGCGTCGCGCCCGACTTCGGAAACCTCAAAAGGCTCGGCGTTCGCGGCGTGATCGTGACCGCGGAAGGCGAAACGGCGGATTACGACTTCGTCTCTCGCTTCTTCGCCCCCGGCGCAGGGATCGAGGAGGACCCGGTTACCAGTTCGGCCCACTGCGCCCTTGCTCCCTACTGGGGCAAGAAGCTGGGGATGACGGAGATGGTCGGATACCAGGCGTCGAAGCGCGGAGGCGTCGTCCGCGTGCGCGTCAGCGGGGATCGAGTGATCCTCGGAGGCCGGGCCGTGACCGTGCTCCGTGGGAAACTGACCGACACCTGATCGAGTAGCGCCCGTTTGCGTCAGGAACGAAGCTAGGCTTCCGACGCTCCAAGCCACGCGCGCGCATCCGCGAGGGCAAGTTCGCACACGCGAGCGGCCAGTCCGACATAGTCCGTCGGCACGAGCTCGTTCAGCCGCTCTTTGACCTTCTCCGAAACGTCGATGCCGTCGACCAGATCGCGAAGACCCTCGATAGTGATCTGCCTGCCCCGCGTCGCGGTCCGAAGCAGCTCGTAGGGATCGTCAATCCCCTCGGCGCGGAGGATCGTCTGGATCGCCTCCGCCAGGACCGCGGGCGAGGCATCGACGTGAGCCCGCGCCGTCGCCTCGTCGATCTCGATCTCGGCGAGGCCCCCGATTGTCTCGGCGACCGCGAGGTAGCCGTGCGCAAGGGCCACGCCGATGTTGCGCTTGACCGTCGTGTCTGAGAGATCGCGCTGCATTCGGGAGCGGGTCAGCTTCTCGGAGAACGCGTGCAGGAGCGCATTCGAGATGGTCAAGTTCCCTTCGCTGTTCTCGAACCGGATCGGGTTCACCTTGTGCGGCATCGTCGAGGAGCCGATCTCGCCGTCATCCGCCCGCTGGACCATGTCGCCGCGGGACAAGTACTCCCAGAGATCAAGATCCAGATCCAGGACGATGTTGTTGATTCTCGACACGATCCCGAAGTACTCGGCCAGCCCATCGTGGTCTTCGATCTGCGTCGTGCACGAGTTCGGTTCGAGGCCGAGGCTCGACACGAAGCGTTCCGAGAAGCCGATCCAATCGAAGTCAGGGTAGGGCGCGTCGAACGACGCGAAGGTGCCGGTCGCCCCGGTCAGCTTCCCGCGGAACCTGTGCGCCTCGAGCTGCTTCCCCTGCCGCACGAGCCGCGAGACGAAGACGGCGATCTCCTTCCCGGCCGTCGTCGGGGACGCCGGCTGCCCGTGCGTCCGTGCGGGGAACGCGATCGCCTTCCAGCGTTCGGCCAAGACGGAAAGCTCTTCGATTAGATTGCGCAGCTGCGGGAGCTGGATCTCGTCGCGGTATCGCGCCAAGAGCAGGCCGTAGGCGAGGTTGTTGACGTCGGCGGACGTCAGGCCGAAGTGGATGAGGTTGGGATTCGCGAGCGCTAGCTTCTCCCTCAGGAACCGCTCGCAAGCCTTGACGTCGTGGCGGATCTCGGCCTCGATCGCTTTGACGCACGCGAAGTCCTCCCCGCCGAAGGAGTCTCTCAGCGCAACAACCCGAGACTTCTCTTCTTCCGTCAACGGAGGGAAGAGGCCGGTCGCGTCGAGCGCTTCCAGAAAGCAGAGCTCGACTTCGCATCGAGCCTTCACCAACGCGAACTCGGAGAAGGATTCCCCGAGTCGGCTCAAGCGTTCTCGATATCGCCCGTCGAGCGGTGAAATCTCCTTGTGCATGCCCACCTCCGGCCCCGTGCAATCCAGAATAGACGGCCTTCTTCCCCGTTTCAAGGGGTACCGACGCAAGCTGACCCGTGATCGTTCCGCGAGGACACGGGATACGTCGGCGCCTCCCGCCTCCGCGGTCCTACAACCGCCCGACCGTTGGCGGTATGATCAGACGGCACAGATCAGAGAGGAGCCGACATGTCGTTCGGATTCAACGCAGACGAGATTCTTCAGATGGCCGAGCGGATCGAGCGGAACGGCGTGCGCTTCTATCGCGCCGCGGCCGAGGCGACGGCGGACCCGGCGTTCAAGGAGAGGTTCGTCGAGCTGGCCGAGATGGAAATCACCCACGAGCAGACGTTCGCCGCCATCCGACAGGAACTCTCCTCAGATGAGAAGGGGCAGACGGCGTTCGACCCACAAGACGAGACGCAAGCCTACCTCGCCGCGATGGCCAACTCGGAGATCTTCGACAACTCGAACGATCCGGCCGAGCTCGTCGCGCAGACAAGCTCTCCGGCCGAGGTGCTGCGTATCGCCATCGGCCTGGAGAAGGAGTCGATTCTCTTCTACTTGGGCCTCAAGGATCTGGTCTCGACACGCCTCGGCCGGGATCGAGTGGCGCGAATCATCGACGAGGAGAAGAGCCACGTCGCCCTGCTCAACGGCCAGCTTCTCGCCCTCGAGTAGAAACTAGAAGCCTCGATCCGGTGTCACGTGCCCCCGACTACGAGCCGAACTTGGGAGACCAGTTGTTGTAGCCGAGCAGCATCGGAAGCACGCGGCCGCTCCACCGGCCGAGGCCTCCTCGTCCCGCCTCTCTCTCGCCGAAGGCCGTCGTCTGATCCAGCAGGACATTCGGTCCGAAGAACAGTACCGGAACCGGCTCGTGCGTGTGATCGCCGAAGTCGATCGGCGTCGTGTGATCGCCGGTGAAAGCGAGGTGCGTGATCGACGCGTCCAGCCCTTCGAGCAGCGGTCCGAAGAACTCGCGATCGATCCGCTCGATGAACGCAGTTTTCGCAGGTGCATCCTGGTCGTGCCCGGCGTTGTCGGTTCCTTTGATGTGCGTGAAGACGTAGTCGAACGACTTGAGCGCTGCCAGCGTCGCGGCCGCCTTCGCACGCAAGTCCGTGTCGAGACCGCCCGTCGCTCCGGCGACGTCGATCGGCGTCAACCCGCAGGCCAGCGCGACGCCGCGATAGAGAGCACCCCCTGAGATCACGGCTCCCCGCACTCCGTAGATCGAGTCGATCGATTCGATTCGAGGATGGTCGGCCGCGCCTCGGGCCAAGACGAAGTTGGCGGGCGGTTTGCCCTCCTCGATGCGACGGAGATTCACGGGGTGATCGCGCAGCGCGTCGTGGGCGCGTTGGACGAATTCATTGAGGGCAGCGGCCGTCCGCCGCGCCGCTTCGTCGTCGTGGCCCGCTTCTGCCTCGAACGGAGGCGCCGGTTTCCCCGTGCCGTGGGGATCGTTCTCGGTCACGTGCCGCGATAGGCCGTCACCTCGAAGCAACAGGGCTCCTCGGTGCTGTGTGCTCGCCCGGAATTCGAACGACACGCCCGGCACGCTCTCGAGAGAGATCTCGTTCAACGCGGAGGCCAGTGCGTCCTGTCCGGACTCGATCCGCCCAGCGCGCCGATCGGTGACGATGAACTCCGAGCCGCGCGTCTCGACGGCAGCGAAGTTGGCGCGGAAACAGACGTCGCCTTCGCGAACGTCCATTCCGATCCCTAGGCACTCGAAGACACCTCGTCCCGTGTACACCGCGTACGGGTCGTAGCCGAGGAGGGAGAGGTGTGCGGTGTCACTTCCGGGACGTATGCCGGGCCCGATAGGATCGACAAGCCCGAGCGCGCCTCGCGCGGCCAGCTCGTCGACGACCGGCGTTCTTGCCGCCTCGAGACACGTCTTTCCGTCAACGTCTGTCGGGCGTCCGCCGAGCCCATCCGCAATGACCAGAATCCCCTTCATGATCCACTTCCTCTCTGACCCGATCTACAGTACCGGACGCCTCGACCGACTGCAAAGCTCCTCCGAAGTGAGTGTGCCTCGGCCCGCACACTTGAATCGCGGCGACCTGTTCGCATACCTTCGCGACGTGGCCCGCCAGCCACTGGGATCGGCAAGGCCATGAGACAACAAGGAGTGACGTGAGCAGCGACAGGATTCAAGATGCGGTGACCGACGCGCTTCGGGTCGCGGCGACGATTCTGCCGTGCGATGTCGTCGAGGCGCTGAAGCGCGCGCGAGCTCGCGAAACCTCTGACCTTGCGGCGGCTCAGCTCGACGCGATCCTCGAGAACGTGGCGATCGCACACGAAGACTCGATCCCGATTTGCCAGGACACGGGAGTCCTGACGTTCTTCGTCGAGGCCGGCGCAGCGAGCCCATTCCTCGCCAAGATCCGCGGCTTCATCGCATCGGCCGTCATCGAGGCAACCGAACGGATCCCCCTTCGTCCGAACACCGTCGACCTGTTCACCGGTGTGAACCCGGGCGACAACACCGGGCGCTGCATGCCGATCATCGACTGGGAGATCGTCGACGGAGACGAGATCCAGATCACGGTTCTACCGAAGGGCGGTGGAAGCGAGAACATGAGCACACTGGTGATGCTTTCGCCCAGCGCGGGCCTGACAGGGGTCAAGAGGGCCGTCGTCGAGCACGTCGTCTCTTGTCGGGGGAAACCCTGTCCGCCGACGATCGTCGGAGTCGGAATCGGCGGAGGCGCAGACGTCGCGATGAAGCTCGGCAAGAAAGCCCTGCTGCGGGCGATCGGCTCCGCGAACCCGGAACCCCAAGCCGCCGAACTAGAGCGCGAGCTGCTCGAACTGATCAACATGAGCGGGGTCGGCCCAATGGGGCTCGGGGGCGAAACGACCTGTCTCGCCGTCCACGTCGAGTACGCGCATCGGCACCCGGCGTCCCTGCCGCTCGGAATTGCCGTCCAGTGTTGGGCCGATCGGCGCGCGCGAGTAACTCTCAAGGCCGACGGGACCATCAGGGTTGATGCCGCCGTCGGTGCCGCCGGGACCACTGTGGCGGCGTGACATGACGCAGGAACCGAAGCGCCTGACCCTGCCCATCAGCGAGACCCAGGCTCGCGAGCTTCGAGTCGGGGACATCGTCTTCCTGACCGGCCGCGTCTTCACCGCGCGAGACGGTGCGCACCGGGCGATGCTCGATGCGCACGATGGAGGTGACAGGCTTCCGTTCGATCCTCGTGAGATGGCCCTCTTTCACTGCGGACCGATCGTTCGCAACGACGGCGCCGGCTGGGGCGTGATCGCAGCCGGCCCGACGACGAGCGCCCGAATGGAGCCGTTCGAGGATCGATTTCTCGAAGCATTCGCACCTCGGATTACCATCGGCAAGGGCGGTATGGGCGATCGAACCCAGACCGCGCTGGAGAGAATCGGCGCTGTCTACGCTCACTACACCGGCGGCGCCGGCGCCCTCGCCGCCAAGCGGATCGAGCGGGTGGACGGCGTCCATTGGCTCGATGAACTCGGGATGGCCGACGCAGTGTGGATCTTCACTGTGAGGGAATTCGGGCCCCTGCTTGTCACGATGGACAGCGCAGGCGGAAATCTGTACAAGGCGTTGGAACCGATGATCACCGAGAACATGAAGGCAGTCGCGGCTCGCATCGATGCGTGATCGCGAGTTCACTCACCGAAAGGAGAATGTCAGCAGAATGGCCGAGGATCGGAACCTGACCGTCGAGGAGAGGCTCGAACGAGCCAAGTTGCCGGGGAAGATGGCCCCGGGGATGCACGCGTTCTACCGAGGGAAGATCGCGATGACCCTCAAGTGCGCCGTATCGACCTGCGACGACTTCGGCATCTGGTACACACCTGGAGTCGCTGCGCCGTGCAAGGAGATCCACGCCGATCCCGCCAAGGTCTTCGACTACACGAACAAGGCAAACGCTATCGCCGTCGTCTCGGACGGCTCCCGCGTTCTCGGGCTCGGGAACATCGGCCCGATGGCGGGGCTCCCGGTGATGGAGGGTAAATCGCTCCTGTTCAAGTACCTAGGAGGCGTCGACGCCTTCCCGATCGTCCTCGACACGCAAGACGCCGACGAGATCATCCAGGCCGTCCAATGGATCGCGCCGGGATTCGGCGGGATCAATCTCGAGGACTTCGCCACGCCGAAGTGCTTCGCCATCCTCGATCAACTGCGCGAGAAGCTCGACATTCCGGTCTGGCATGACGACCAGCAGGGGACAGCCTCGATCACGCTCGCCGGCGTGATCAATGCGTTGAAGCTCGTCGGCAAAGAGATGACGAAGGCGACCTACGCCGTCATCGGCTCCGGCGCGGCGAACATCGCGTTCGTTCGTGTTCTCGTCCAAGCGGGCGTTCCGGTGGGTCACGTCATCCTCGTCGACTCCAAGGGGATCCTTTACCCGGATCGCGAGGATCTCGAGGCCGACCAAGAGAAGAACCCCTACAAGTGGCAGTACGCGAACGAAACAAACGCCGAGGGACGGACCGGCGGGGCGGCCGAGGCGATCGCCGGCGCCGACGTTCTGATCGCCGCCTCGAGGCCCGGGCCGGGAACGATCGAGAAAGAGTGGCTCGAAGCAATGAACCCGGACGCGATCGCGTTCATCATGGCGAACCCGATCCCCGAGATCTGGCCGTGGGAAGCGAAGGAGGCCGGCGTGCGGATCGTGGGGACCGGCCGGTCCGATTTCCCGAATCAGATCAACAACTCGATCGGCTTTCCCGGCATCTTCCGCGGAGCGCTCGACGTTTTCGCCGCCACCATCACCGACGAGATGGCGATCGCCGCGGCCTATGCCATCGCACAGACGGCGGAGGCCAAGGGGCTCGCTGAGGAGTACATCGTGCCGACGATGATGGAGACCGAGGTCTTCGTCAACGAGGCCGTCGCCGTCGGCATGAAGGCGATTGAACAGGGGATCGCCCGCCGCCCGCTCTCCGAGGACGCCCTCCGTGAACAGGCCGAGACCAAGATCCGGCACGCACAGGCCGAGGTGAAGATCCTGATGGAAACCGGGATCATCCCGCCGCTCCAGTAGCAGAAGCCATCACGAAAGCCGAAACGGCTCCGGTTCGACGACCGGACGCCGCTTTCCCTTGGGACAGTCTCTGGTTGGTCTCCACTCTTGACAACAGCCGGCGCTTCCATCAGGCTATGGGACAATGCGCGCCGAGCGTGTGAACGCACCATGACGTCGAAGATCGACCACGTTCCGCCGAGAGTCCTGTTCAGCCGTTGCCTCGGCTTCGAGCCCTGTCGCTACAACGGGAACATCATCAACGAGCCTGTTGTCGAGCATCTGAAGCCGTTCGTTAACGCGGAGACGGTCTGCCCGGAGGTGGAGATCGGTCTCGGCGTGCCGCGACAACCGATCCGTCTCATCGGAGACGAGGCGGCGCCGAAACTCGTCCAGCCGGAGACCGGCCGCGATCTCACCGAGACGATGCGGACGTTCGTCGATCGCCGGCTGACCGAACTCGAAGCGCCGGATGGGGTCATCCTCAAGTACGCGTCACCATCGTGCGGTCCACGCGAGGTGAAGCTGTACGTCAATGACAAGAAGGGCGCAGCATTCAGCAAGACGCACGGGGTCTTCGGCGGCGCCGTCGCTGAGCGGTTCCCGCATTGCGCGATCGAGGACGAAGGAAGGTTGAAGAGCTTCGACATCCGACAGCACTTCCTGACGCGTCTGTTTGCATGGGCACGGTTTCGCGGTGTCCGCACCTCCGGGGAAATGCGAGACATCGTGGGCTTCCACGCTCAGCACAAGCTGCTGTTGATGGCGTACAACCAAACGAAGATGCGGGAGCTGGGCCGCATCGTCGCAAACCCGGAGAAGAAAACGGCGCCGGAGATCTTCGCTGCCTACGCCGACGGCCTGCATCTCGCACTGGAGAAGGCGCCGCGCCGCACGTCGGCGATCAACGTGCTGATGCACGCGCTCGGCTACGTCTCCGATGCGCTGACCTCAGAGGAGAAGGCGTTCTTCCTCGATGCGCTCGAGCAGTACCGCAACCGGCACGTCCCGCTTTCGGTGCCGACGAGCATCATCCGATCGTGGATCATCCGGTTCGACGTCGGGTACCTCGCGGATCAGGTCTACTTCGAGCCGTACCCGCAAGATCTCGTCGAGGTCCTCGATTCGGGAAAAGGGCGAGCTCTCGGCTAGGCGAAGACGATCGGTTCGTCGTGACTAGATCCTGCGACTGTCGTATGCCCAGTGCAGTAAGGCCTGCCGCTGTCGCGGGCGGCAATCGAGGTCGCCGGGGAGGCAGTGATCGCGGACTTGTGCCGCGTGACGCTTCATCGCCTTCCAGCGCTTGATCTGCCAGTCATCGTCCGAACAGCGCCTTCCCATGTAATAGCGGCAATACCACTGGAACCATCCTCTCGGATCGTCAGGGTGGATCCATCCCTTCTGGCGCCAATAGGTGAGGGACTTCGACGCATTGACCCCGAAGAAGTTGAGCGAAGGATCGCGGCGGGCAGGTGAGAGCCTCGCGTGCGCGAACCAGTTCGCCGGGAATTCGTCTCGACAGTCGGTCATGTACTTCCCACCGAAAATGCCAAGATCGAGCATCTCCTTAGGCGTCAGCTCCGGGAGGAACTCGGAATCGAAGCTCTTCCCCGTTCGTTCCGTCAGCAGGTAGCGGTAGTGCTGCTGCATGCGATCGTTGACGACGACCGCTCTCGGTCTCAGGCCGGTGTCCACGGAGCGGAGAGAAGGCGTCATGTGCCGAGCATAGGCGGGGCAACGGACGGCGGCAAATGGCGACAACGAGGCCCGTACCCACCGGAACGTGGACCGGCAAGCGACGGTGCTTTGATGATGCGAACGAGCTTCCCAGAGCCGCTACATGGGCCGACCGGCCAGCGGGCCGAAGATCGGAGGGAGTGTCTGTCGGATGAACTGCGGACTCGAGCTCTCCAGGAATAGCGTGCTGGAGAATCTTTGTCTTCCTAGCCGGTTTTCTATAGCATCCGTACGACTCTCAACCAGCCGATGGAGGTATCGTGTACAGGAGGAAAGTTCAGAAGACGGGCGGATCGACGTACTTCGTCACGCTCCCCAAAGCGTGGGCGGAGGGCGTGGGCATCGCCCCCGGAACGATCGTGACGCTGCTCCCGAACGCCTCGGGCACGCTCCTTCTCGTTCCGGAGAGCCTCGCTCGCAGGAACCACTGCACCATCGATCTGAAAGAGTGGCCCTTCGAACGGTTCCAACGCGAAATTATCTCGCGATACATCGCCGGCTTCGACATGATCGAGATCCGGGCCGAAAGGATTCGTCCGGATCAGCGCCGGATGGTTCGAGAGATCGCGCACGGGTTGATCGGGCTTGAGATCTTCGAAGAGACCCAAAGCTCTGTCGTTCTTCACGCGCTGGTCAACGTCCGCGATTTCCCCGTGCCAAAGACGCTGCGGCGGATCTTCGACATCACACGGGCAATGTTGACCGATGCCGTCACCGCTTTCTGCCAACATGATGAGGAGCTGGCCCGCGATGTCGTCGAGCGCGACGGCGACGTCGACCGCCTGGCCCTCCTCGTCGCCCGCCAGTTTAGTCTGCTTCTGCGGGACCTCGTCCTCGAGGAGGATTACGGCTTGTCGCGGCTGCAGTTCCAGCACTACCGTGCCGTCTCCAGTCAGCTCGAGCGTGTCGCCGACCACGCCTGGAAGATCTCCGAAGCAACTCTTGCGCTGGGAAGCCCGGTCGTCACGGCCGTGGCGAAGGAGATCCAGGAGCGAGCGGAAGATTCGACCAGCATTCTCGAGCGCGCCGTCCGGTCGTTCGAGGAGGCCGACACCGAACTCGCTGATCACGTTCTGCAAGAGAAAGAGCGTTCGGAGCAGCTGTTCGAGCTCACTCGCTCCGCGGCAGCGGAGAAACAGCCTGACGATGCTCCATCGGTCAGCATCGTGCTGGACAGCCTGCTGCGAATTCGGGAATACGGGTTCAACATCGCCGAAAGCGCGCTCGATGCGTCGTCGGCGAATCCATTCAGTACCTGATACAAGGCAGCGCTTGAGCCGAAACGGGACCGCCACCTCTGCAAGACGGTAGAATGGATCATCGACATCGCGCGGAGGAGGTTGGTTTCATGGGCTCGTCAATCGAACGCATCAAAGAAGAGGTCTGGCAGAGGCTCGAGGACTTGCAGTGCGTCTATCTGGCGACCGCCGAGGCGAATCAGCCGAGGGTTCGCCCGATGACGCTTCTGAATCTCGACGAGAAGTTCTGGGTCGCGACACACACCCGCAGCGCCAAGGCGCACCAGATGCTGCGCAACCCGAACGTTGAGTTCTGTCTTCCCCTGACGGAGGAGTGTGGAAACGGGTACATCCGCGTCGCCGGCGTCGCAAACGTCGTGACCGACCAGCAGACGCGGGAGACGATCGGTGCCAACATCCCGTTCTTGAAGCAGTATTGGGCGGGCGCGGACGACCCGGCCTTCTGCCTCATTCGTGTCACGCGTGTGGAGGTCGAGTACCTACGACCCGGCGACTCCGACGCCATCACGTTCATCGTCTGAGCCCCCAAGCTCCCGAGCAGCAGTCCGCATGTCGTCGGCCTGATCGCGATCGGTTCGACGCAATCCGTCTCTCGCAGCGAACAGCAAGTCCTCCTGCCGGTGTGCATCCCGACCAATCGGTCAACCTGTCAAACGACTTGGCAGATTCTCTCTCGTCGCCTATCATGGGCCTTTGACGAGGCGTCACGCTCGTCTTTTCTCGTTTCAGACGGGCGTCTCGCACTTCGTACCAGTGAACGCGCAAAGGAGCGACCGTGCGGGGCAACTTCGAGTACGTGCACACACGTTCGATCGGCGAGGCCACCCGCCACTTGGCCGACGCCGAAGGGCACGCCGCCATCCTTGCCGGCGGGACGGACCTTCTCGTGAACGTGCGCAACGGACTCACGACACCGGCCCTTCTTGTCGACATCAAGGGAATCGAGGCGCTCGGCCGCCTTGAAGTCTCCGAGAACGACCGGACGGCCGTCATCGGAGCGAGCGTACCGCTGAATCGAATCGCCGAGGACGCGGCGATCCGCAGGCTCTTCCCCGCGCTGAGCGAGGCGGCCCTCAGCATCGCGACGTATCAGCTCCGCAATCGCGCCACCCTCGTCGGCAATCTGTGCAACGCGTCTCCCGCCTCGGACTCTCTCCCCCCTCTCCTCGTACTCGGCGCGCAGATCTACGTACATGGCGAGGAAGGCGAGCGCGTGATCCCACTCCGCGCGTTTTGTACCGACGTCAAGCAGACATGTCTTCGCGCCGATGAAATCGTCACCGAAGTACGAATCCCGCAGCTGCAAGACGGCGCGAGGACTGGATTCATCAAGCAACAACGGATCCGGGGGCACGATCTGGCGGTGGTCAATGTCGCCGGTGCCTTCTTGCCGGGGGACAAGATGCTCAAGATCGCCATCGGGAGCTGCGGACCCACGCCGGTGCTCCTCGAGCCCATCGACCTCGGATCGCACTCGCCCGAAACGCTGGCTGAAGAGGCCGTTCGCTCGGCGAAGGCCGCCGTCTCGCCGATCAGCGATGTGCGTGCGTCGGCCACGTACCGAAGCGCCGTCCTGCCCGTTCTCATCCGCCGACTGATCGCGCGTCTGTTGGACGCGAAGGGAGGCGCGTGATGCACACCGTTTCGTTCCGCGTCAATAGCGAACCGCAGACCGTGAGTGTCCCGGCAGCGACGACGCTCCTCGAACTCCTTCGAGATCGCCTTCATCTGACCGGTACAAAGGAAGGGTGCGGAGTCGGCGAGTGCGGCGCGTGCACCGTTCTCCTCGATGGCGCACCGGTCACAGCCTGTCTCGTTCTGGCTGTTGAGGCCGACGGACACGACGTACGAACCATCGAGGGCGAAGCGACCGGCGGTGAACTTTCGGCGCTGCAGCAGGCGTTCATCGACGCCGGAGCAATTCAGTGTGGATTCTGCACGCCGGGGATGATCATGTCGGCCAGGGCTTTGCTAACGAGGAGTCCGAACCCGTCCGACGAGGAGATCATCGAAGCAATCGCCGGAAACCTGTGTCGCTGCACCGGGTATGAAGCTGTCGTTGCCGCGATACGGAACGCATCGCGGCAACTTACGCGAGAAGCGCCTGCGCTTCTCGCAGATGATGAGCAGACGAAAGCTGAGAAAGCGAGCGGAGAGCCGTGAGTGAGCTGCGCTACGTGGGCAAGGGCGTTGCCCGTGAAGATGGCATTGACAAGGTCGCCGGAACGGCACGCTACACCCACGACCTTGTTGTCCCCGGAATGCTCCACGCGGCCCTCGTGAAGTCGCCGCACGCGTCGGCGCGCATCGTGCGCGTCGCCACCGAAGCGGCCGAGGCACTGCCCGGCGTGCGCGCGATTCTCACAGGAGACAGTCTCTGCTATCGCCTCGGCCTCTACATGCAAGACAAATGCATCCTTGCTCGGGAGGTCGTGCGCTACCAGGGAGAGGCCGTCGTTGCCGTCGCAGCCGACAGCCTCGACATCGCACGCGAAGCCTGCTCGCAAATCGAGGTCGAGTACGAGCCTCTCGACGCCGTCCTCGATCCGCGAGACGCGATGGCCGAAGGCGCACACCTCGTCCATCCCGACCTCGCCGACTACGAGCACATGAAGGGCGTCTTCTTCCCCAAGGAGCACACGAACATCGCCCATCACCAGAAGATCCGGAAGGGCGACTTCGATGCAGCGTTCGGACACGCGGACGTTCAGCTGACGGCCAGCTTCTACAACCCGCCCGTCCAGCACGTCCCGATGGAGACGCACGCGACCATCGCCCAGGTCTTGCCCGGCGGGCGCGCCGAGATCTGGACGTCGAGCCAATCGCCGTACACCGTCCGCCACTTGATGAGCGACGCGTTCGACATGCCTCACGCGAACATCCGCGTGCACGTCCCGTACGTCGGGGGCGGGTTCGGCGGAAAGGCGGGGCTGGGACTCGAGCCGCTCGCCTACGTCCTGTCGCGGGCGGCCGGCGGGCGGCCGGTGAAGGTCGTCGCGACCCGCGAGGAGGAGTTCAACACGCTCCCTTCGCGGCAGGGTTTGCACTCGACAATCGAGATCGGCTGCACGACAGCCGGGAAGATCGAGGCCCTCAAGTCAACCTACGTCTGGGACGCGGGCGCATACGCAGACTACGGCGTCAACATCGGCCGCGCCGCCGCGTACGCCGGCGCCGGTCCGTACGCCATTGACAACTGCTGGATCGATTCTTTCGTCGTCTACACCAACAAGGTCTTCGGCACCGCGTACCGAGGGTTCGGCCACCTGGAGGTGTTGTGGGGAGTCGAGCGAGCGGTCGACATGATGGCCCGGAAGCTCGACATGGATCCGGTGAAGCTCCGTCGCACAAATCTTCTCAAGGAGGGGGACACGACGATCACCGGCGAGCCGTTCACGTCCGGCCACGGAAGTCCTGTCGGCTGCCTCGAAGCGGCCGCCGAAGCGATCGACTGGGAGGCGCCGAGCGAAGCGCCGGCCGAGCCGAACAAGGTCCGCGGTAAGGGGATCGCGGTGCTCCACAAGGCGCCGGCCATGCCGACCTATACCAGCTGTGCCGCGGTCATCAAGCTCGACGAAGACGGCGCAGCCGACATCCTCGTCTCCGGCGTCGACTACGGTCAGGGGACCTACACCGTGCTGCGGCAGATCGCGGCCGAGGAGCTGAAGATTCCGATCGAGCGCGCACACGTCACGTGGGAGTGCGACACCGCCTTCTCGCCCTACGACTGGCAAACGGTCGCCAGCCGCTTCGCGTACATGGGCGGAAACGCGGTCATCGAAGCCGCCGCCGACTGCCTCCGCCAGATCCGCGATGTCGCCGGAAAGGCACTCGACGCCGACCCCGCGGACATCGTCTGCGAGAACGGAGAAGTCTTCGCCCGAGAACGCCCCGACAAGCGCATCCCCTACAGCCGGCTTTCGCTCGGCTATACGTTCCCCAACGGAAACTCGATCGGCGGACCGGTCATCGGCCGTGGACGCTTCATCGCGACGGGGCTGACGCACCTCGACCCGGAGACCGGGCAAGGTCTGCCGGCGCAGTATTGGACCTACGGGGCGCACGCGGTCGAGGTCGAGATCGACACCGAGACCGGCGAGATCGAGATCCTCAAGATCGTGACCGCCATCGACGCGGGCAAGATCCTCAACCCGAAGCTCGTCGTCGGTCAGGTCGTTGGCGGCGTCGTCCAAGGGCTAGGCTCCGCTCTCTCGGAAGGATTCTTGTTCGATGAGAGCGGCCGCTTCCTCAATCCGTCGCTCGCCGACTACAAGATCCCAACGGCCAAGGACCTGCCGCGCGAGACGGAGCAGATCTTCCTCGAGAACCCGCAGCCGGGTGGTCCGTACGGCGCGCGCGGCGTCGCCGAGCATCCGATGATCTCGGTTCCCTCGGCCGTCGGGAACGCGCTCTACGATGCCCTCGGGATCGAGTTCTCCACGCTGCCGCTCTCCTACGAACGGATTCTGCTGCGGATTCTCGAGGAGAAGGTCGAGAAGGGATCGCCGTCATGAAGCGGGTCTTGGTCGAGCCGAATCGCTACTTCGATTCGGTTTTCCTGATGCGGATCAGCCAAGAACTGGAAGGCCTTCCCGGCGTGAGCCAGGCGATCGTCGCGATGGGGACGCCGTCAAACACCGACAGCCTACGGCGTGTCGGCTTCACGTTAGAGGAGTCCACATCGCGGATTCGTCCGGATTCCCTCCTGATTGCGATCGACGCGGAGTCGCAGGAAGTCTTCGACGCAGCAAGCGAACGTCTCGAGAAGCTGCTTGCCGGGACCACCGAGGACGGCGAAGCCGCAGCCGACCGTCCGAGCACCCTCCGCGAAGCGGTCGAGATCGATCCGACCGCCAACCTCGCGCTGATCTCGGTTCCTGGCACCTACGCCGCTCGCGAGGCGCGACAGGCTCTCCGGCAGGGATTGCACGTGATGCTCTTCTCCGACAACGTGTCCGTCGAAGACGAAGTCGCGCTCAAGGAAGAAGCCGTCGAGAGAGGCCTCCTGATGATGGGACCCGACTGCGGAACCGCCATCCTCAACGGCGTCCCTCTCGGGTTTGCCAATACGTGCCGTCGCGGCACAGTCGGCATCGTCGGTGCTTCAGGCACCGGGATCCAGGAGATCAGCTCGCTCGTCCATCAGCTCGGAGGCGGGATCTCTCAGGCGATCGGAACCGGGGGGCGCGACCTGTCGAGCGACGTGGGCGCTGCGATGACGCGCTTCGGCATCGAGGCCCTCGCCCAGGATCCGAGTACCGAGGTCATCGTCGTCGTCTCCAAGGCGCCGGCCCCCGACGTGGCGAAGGCTGTTGTCGAGTCGCTGGCGGCGGCCGGGAAACCTGGCGTCGTGCACTTCGTCGCAGGCGAAGCGAGAAGCCCCGAATGGGCCGTTCAGTTCGCCGACACGCTCGCTGAGGCAGCTACGCTCGCCTGCAGCGCAGCCGGCCTTGCGCCGACTGCTACGCCGTCGGCGGGAGTTCCGGTCTTCGCCGGAACTCCGACAGATCGCTCGACCTTCGGTCGAACGATCGGCCTCTTTTGCGGCGGCACACTCTGCCAAGAGGCATGGAGCCTGATGAACCAAGCCGGGGTCGATGTCGTCTCCAACGTCGCCGCCAATCCGGCCGAGAAGGTTCATCCAGAGGCACAAGTCGCCGCGAACGTTCTCTGGGATCTCGGCGACGATGCCTTCACCATCGGACGCCCGCATCCGATGATAGAGCCATCGTTGCGAGACGAACGCGTCGCCCAAGCCGGCTCGGATTCGACCGTGGGCATCGTTCTCGTCGACTGCGTCATCGGCTACGGGGCTCACCGGAATCCTGCAGGAAGCCTCGCGATCGCCGCTCAATCGGCCATCGGAGCGGCGCGGCAGCAGGGCCGCGACCTGCACATCGTCGCTTCGGTGACGGGCACGGACCTCGATCCGCAGAACGCTTCCGAGCAGCGAGCCACGCTGGAGGACGCGGGCGTTCAGGTCGCCGAGAGCAACGCCGCCGCCGTTCGGATGACCATCGAGCTTCTTCAAGGAGCCAAGTCGTGAGTGCGATTCAGAAGCTCTTCTCCGAGGAACTCCGCGTGATCAACCTCGGCCTCGCGACGTTCGCCGAGACCCTTCGCGACATCGGCTCACCGGTCATCGACATCGACTGGCGTCCGCCAGCCGGCGGGGACAGCGGGTTGGCCGATCTCGTCGATGGCCTCCGCGCCAAGAGTGGAGAGGCCTGGATCGAGCGGATCGAGACGGCCAACGCCGCAGCAATCGAAAAGCTACTGTCCGCCGAGCCTCGCGTGGTCGGCATCGGGATCGCACGCGACGTGATTCCCGGAATGACCGATAAGACGATCCTTCACGCCGGACCGCCAGTTACGTGGGATCGGATGTGTGGACCGATGCGAGGCGGCGTCATCGGCGGACTGATCTATGAACAGGCGGCCGCATCCTCTGCGGAAGCAGAAACCCTCGCCGCAAGCGGCGACATAACGTTTGAGCCATGCCACCACCACGACGCGGTTGGACCGATGGCCGGTGTCACAACGGCTTCGATGCCAGTTTGGATCATCGAGAACGCGACCGCCGGCAACCGCGCCTACTGCACGCTGAACGAGGGCCTCGGGAAGGTTCTCCGCTACGGCGCGTTCGCGGACGAGGTCATCGAGCGTCTCAACTGGATGCGGGATGAGCTAGCGCCGATTCTGTCCGCCGTCATTGAATCAACCGGCCCGATCGATCTGCGCTCGCTGATCGCCCAGGCACTGCAGATGGGCGACGAGGGGCACAACCGGAATCGCGCCGGCACGTCGCTCCTCATCCGCGAGCTGGCGCCGGCGTTAGTGCGCCTCGACGCGCCCAAGGAGGCGATGGCCCGCGTTCTCGAGTTTCTCAACGCCAACGACCACTTCTTCCTCAACCTGACGATGCCGGCCGGCAAGTGCGCGCTCGATGCCGCCGCAGGCATCGAGGGGAGTTCGCTCGTGACAGTGATGGCCCGCAACGGGACCGAGTTCGGAATCCGCGTGTCGGGAACCGGCGACCGCTGGTTCACAGCCCCGGCACCGATCGTCGACGGACTCTACCTGCCAGGCTTTAGCGCTGAGGACGCAGCACCCGACATCGGCGACTCGGCGATCACGGAGACGGCCGGCTACGGAGGCTTCGCGATGGCCGCGTCCCCAGCGATCGTGCAGTTCGTCGGCGGCAGCCCAAGCCTGGCCCTCGAGACGACCAAGCGAATGGGCAAGATCACCCTCGCCGAGAGCCGCGCCTATCAGATCCCGGCCCTCGGCTTCCGCGGAACGCCGACGGGAATCGATGTACTGAAGGTCGTCGAATCGGGAATCGTCCCGGCGATCAACACCGGGATCGCGCACAAGGAGCCGGGCGTCGGCATGGTCGGTGCCGGCCTTGTCACCCCGCCCTTCTCCGTCTTCGCCAATGCCGCAAAGGCTCTTGCAGAAGGGCTGGATACCGAATGAGCGAATCCAAGCTGTCGAAGACCCGGAGACCAAAACAAGCGTATCGCGCAGAGGCGCTGAGCACGCGGAGAAACCAAGGCAGGAGGGTTTCGGCCAGGGAGAAGGCTGTTCCCTACGAACTCTGCGCCTCTGCGCGAGATGAGTAGTTGACCTACTCAAGGAGGTAGAACGATGAAGATGATCGATCTGACGATTCCGCTGTCGATTGCCACGCCGCCATGGCCGACCTACGAGCCGCTCCAGGTGAAGTACTTCAAGCGCCTCGCGCCAAACGGAGCGAACGGGCAGCTGTTGACCCACTCCAACCACGTCGGCACGCACCTCGACGGCGAGATCCACTTCTACACGCCGGGTAAGGACATCGCCGAGCTTGACTTCGACTTCCTCGTTCATGAGGGCGTCATCGTCGACCTGTCCGACGCTGCCGGGGACTACGACATCTACACGCCGGAGATGATCGAGGAACGCGTCGAGGTCAAGGAGGGCGACATCCTGATCATCCACACCGGCTACCACCACTACGGGTTCGATCAGCCGACGGCCGACGAGATCCGCTACATGGTCAAGCACCCGGGCCCGGATCGTGAGTTCGCCCTCTGGTGCCGTGAGAAGAAGATCCGCTGGATCGGCCTCGACTGCGGCAGCGCCGACCATCCGATGAACACGATCATCCGCGACTGGATGCCGCGCCAGGCGAAGGAAGCCGACGCGCACTTCCAGAAGAAGTACGGTCAGTCTCTCGCCGAACGCTTCGACGCGTCCAAGTACCAGCTGATGCACATCGAGCTGTTCCCGCACGGGATCATCCACGCCGAGTGCCTTGGCGGCGACATCGACCTTCTCTTGAACCAGCGAGCGACGATCGGCTGCTTCCCGTGGCGCTTCGTCGACGGCGAGAGTTCGATCTGTCGGATCGTCGCCATGGTCGATGACGAGCGCTACGACGAGCTGATGAAGATCAAGGCCGAGTGCGTCCTGACCAAGTTCGGCGACGTCGCCGGCGCCAAGAATCTACATCTGCACGAAATCGGGCGCACCTAGCGTCTGCTAGATACGCCCTGCGTGCGAGGCTTCTTCGACCTCGGGAGCCGAATCGGACGTAGTGACAGCCAGATTGGACGAGGTACTTGACCTCCGTCTACGATCTGTATACGATCGTATACTTTCTGTATACGGAGGCCTCATGCTTAACGAGCTCCTGGGATCCGAGGCCCGCGTCAAGGTACTTGCGCTGCTCCTTCGACACGCGGATCAGTCGTTTTACGTTCGCGAGATCGTCCGTCTCACGGGACTCCTCCCCCGTGCGGTTCAACGTGAACTCGAACGGCTGACCGCCATCCGTCTCCTCCACCGAGAGCCGCGGGGGAACCAGGTCTACTATCGCGCGAACCAAGGGAATCCGATCTTCGGAGATCTGCGGATGCTCTTTCTCAAGACTGTCGCACTGGCCGATCCGATCCGCGAGGAGCTTGCGAAGGGCAGCGGGATCGACATCGCCTTCATCTACGGCTCGGTCGCTGCGGGCCTGGATACGCCGGAGAGCGACATCGACTTGTTCATTGTCGGAACCGTGAAGTTAAGCAAGATCTCACCAGCAATCACCAGCCTCGAGAGATCCTTGAGCAGAGAAATCAATGTCTCGCTGTTCTCCGCATCCGAACTTGCCGAAAGGCGGACACAGAACGACCCGTTCATTGAGTCCGTAATGCGAGAGCACATGATCTTCCTGATCGGGGATCAGGAGGCACTTCAGGGGCTGTTGTCATGAGTGACGCGACAAGGCCTGTCGTCCCTTCCGGCATCGAGGTCGAACGCCTCCTCGGAATCGCCGAGCGCGATCTCGGCCAGGCCAGAGTGAAGGTCCTTCATCTCGACACACGTTACGCACTCGCCTACAACGCGGCCTTGCAGCTGGCGACGGTCGTCCTGCGTCTTCACGGAATCCGCGTGCGAAAGCAGGCGTTCCACGCTCGCACCTTCGCGGAACTGAAGGACCGACTTCCTGAGGATCAGCGGCACTTCGCGGAGTACTTCGACCGTGCACGTCGCAAGCGCAATATCGCCGCCTACGAGCAGGTCAACGTCGCGAGCGAGGCAGAGGTCGACGATCTGATCGAGCGTATGAGCACCTTCCGAGCCTGGGTCAAGAGGCAGGTCGAGAAGGCGAGCTTCGAATAGTCGGACGTCGGACAGGCGACAAAGCGGGCCTCGATGGATCCTGAAGGACCGCCTTGCCGAGATCCTCGGAAACGCTGAGGAAAAACCATGGCGGACGTCGACGAACGTTTGCGAATCCTGCTCGCTCTCTAGAGCGCGGAAGAACACGCTGGGCATCCGGATAACCCTAGATTCGAAAGCAGAAGCCTGACGCCAGGGCCCCGACGGACCTTCGAAGAGCTTCCGTAGGCGCCTGACCCGCAGTACCATCTCCTTAGGATGATCGGTGTGGGAAGAACAGACATCGAGATCTGTGAGTGGGAACATCCAGTGCATGGGAATCGCAGCTGAGTTCGTCACCATGTCCCGGGAACTGCACCTCCACGAAGTTGGAAGAACCTAGGCGGAGACAACACGCGATGCGAGACAAGGAGCTGCTTCGAAGTCTGAGTGAGCTGAAGAGTGACTTCAATGCTCTGACAGGAAGCTCCTTCTCGCACTTCTACTGCCCCGTTCTCCACACAGACGAGCAAACGAAGCTCTGCCGTGGCCATGTAGTCAACTCCGCCTTCCCCGATTCAGATCGGCAGTGGGTTGTACAGAGGAAAGACGTGGATGAGTTCTATGGTTCGAGATTCGAGTCGGACTTCGTCCAGATTCTGTACAAGGAGAGCGGCAGTCCCATTTCGGTGTTGCTCGATCCTACGCAATCGAGGCTCTTCAACATCACTATCACCGCAGACGGAGAGCCAATAGAGCACTTCTATGCTAAGGGCCCGATGCCAGTGCGCTTCACCGGCTTCAAGCTTGAGACTGAGGAGGAATCGGTCTTCCTCGGTCTCAAGATACCCCCGACTGAGGCACAAGCAAAGGCGGCCGCCAATTGGGAGGTGTGGGCCAGCAAGGACGTCACTATCGAAGCGTTCGTGTCCCTTCTCAAAGCCGCGTACCTGACGATGTTCAAGCTCCTGGGATACCAATATGCCCTCTCAGCTGATGGTGCCTTCATCGGCCGCGGAATGCTTGGGGAGTTCTTCCTGCGATACGGCAGAAGACCGAAGCGCGAGATCCGCGAGCTGGCCAAACGCTTCTTCAGTCCAGTACAGCACATGGTGAGACCTGTCATGAAGGTCCCAATTGGCTTCAGGGGAACGGTATCAGACGGCAACCTGCTCCTTTGTCGAATCCCATCCGCGGACCCATGGGGCGCGCTAGTCTTCATCCGAACATCGCTGCAGATGCACGCAGTCCTCATGCCACTCACAGAGACGATGACGGCGCGAGAGGTCTACTCTTCGTTCCTCGCCGGTGAGGCCACGCAGCTGAGCGCAAGCTACGCTCGCCTCGAAAGCGACCGGTGGATCATTAACCCAGAGCCTTCGACCATCACATGGCCGAAGCAGGGGGCCGCCTTTGGTGAAAGTCAGACCGAACCTTGAAGCCTGGCGCGACAGGCATCATTCACTCTGCGGGTCTTCCCGGTAGGCCTTGCGGAGGATCTCGGCGACGGGCGGGCGTGTGAACTCCTCCGGAATGGCGTCCCCATCGGCCAGCATCCCTCGAACCTTTGTCCCCGATAGGAAGACATGATCCTCCACCCCATGCGGGCAGGTCTTCGTGCTCGCCATCTGGCCGCATGTCTCGCAGTAGAAGGCGCGCTCGAATCTGAGAGGCACGATGCCCAGCTCGTGGGGAGAGAAGCGATCGAAGATCTGCTGGGCATCGTAGGTTCCGTAGTAGCTCCCGACGCCGGCGTGATCGCGTCCGATGATGATGTGCGTGCAGCCGTAGTTCCTGCGACAGATGGCGTGATGGAGAGCCTCTCGAGGCCCCGCGTATCGCATGGGGATGGGGAACGGAGCCAGCATCGTGCGGTCGGCCGGATAGAAGCCGGCAAGGGCCTCCTCGTAGCAGCGCCATCGAACGTCAGCCGGGATATCTCCCGCCTTCGTCTCGCCGACGAGCGGATGGATGAACAGTCCGTCGACCATCTCGAGCGCGCACTTCTGTAGATACTCGTGCGCCCGATGAATCGGGTTGCGAGTCTGGAACGCGACAATCGTTTCCCAGCCTTTCTCGGCGAAGGCTGCCCGTGTCTCCGCGGGATCCATGTGGGAGCCGTGGCTCGTGATCGGCGCACGCCGGAGCAGGTGGATGTCGCCGCCGACGGTCGTCCTGGATTCCGAGAGCAGCCGGCTGACGCCGGGATGGTCCGGGTCGGCGGTTCCGTAGACCGCTTCTGCCTCCTTCTCCAGGTCTCTGACGAACACGTCCTTGACCTCGATGAGGCCGTAGGTCTCGCCTCCCTCGTCGCACAGCGGAAGGATCATGCCGTGCTTGATCTCCTCCAGAAGCCCGGTCGGAACGGGAAGCGTCACCGGTACCGCCCACACCGTGCCATCGGGAAGCCGCATCGCGTCGACGACGCGCTCGTACTCCGCTTCGGTCATGAACCCTGTCAGCGGGGTGTAGAGCCCACATCCGATCGCATCGAGCTCGCAGAGGTGTGCCGAGGAGAGTTCGATCGCGGGTCCACTCGGCTGCGGCAAGTTCTCGGCGTTCTCGGCGATTCGATTCACAAGGTCGGTCGGAGCCGCACGGGCCACCGAGCGATCTTCGACAACGTGGATCAGCTCTCGGCTCTCCAAGTAGTCGATGATCACCTGCGTGGACTCGTCGACGGTCTCAGCACAGGTGTGAACGATGACCTCGGGAGATTCGGGCGTCTCGTACGGATCGTCGACGCCGGTGAACCCCTGGATCTCCCCTGCCAAGGCCTTCTTGTAGAGCCCTTTGGGATCTCGCTCCACGAGAGTGTCCATCGGGCACTCGACGAAGACCTCGATGAAGTTGCGGCACCGCGCACGAGCATTGGCACGTGCGTTTCGATATGGCGAGATGAAGGAACACATGGTGGCCACGCCGTTGTTGGACAGGAGCTCCGCGACAAACGTGATGCGACGGATGTTCTCGTCGCGATCCTCTTTCGAGAAGCCGAGATCCCGTGTGAGATCCTGCCGGACGACGTCCCCGTCGAGCCGCTGGACGTCGTGGATCCCGCGCTCGATCAGCTCGCGTTCGACGGCCTTGGCGAGCGTCGTCTTGCCCGAGGCGGAAAGACCGGTGAACCAAAGAACGAATCCCTCTCTTGCTGAGCCCACGCTGTAGCCTCCCTCATTTGCCCGAGTGTTCCGCATGGTCACCTGAGATGTTCCCCGACTCAACTCAGGCGATGGGTTTGGGCCTTCCCACGATTCGGAGTGATTCCGGTACACTGAGGGCCGGGTGATCCAGGCTGGAACGTAGGGGTGGACGCAAGGGACATCGGGCAAGGAGGTTTTTCCTCGGAGCGATCTCGCTCATCCTGCCCTTCTCCATCACGCCCTCAAACTCCATTTGGACCTACGGGCCCCTCGCCGATCTCCCGGTGCGCCCCATCTCCGATCGACTCCTCACGCCGGCGGAGTTCTTCCGAGCCACCTGGCGGGCGATCGCCCACGGCGGCGCCTCGGATCTCTCGGCAGAGGACGCGACGGACGTCATGTTGGCCGAGCGTTCGGGTCCGATTGCTCACCTCGCCATCGCACAACACCCGTTCATGGCTTCCGGCCGGGGCAGCAACATGCACTGCGATGCCTACATGAGCGACGCCTACGAGGCGGCAGGACCCGTGGGGCCGAACCTGAACGTCTCTTCGAGAACACAAGGCTTCGGCGGCTACGGAACGGTCACCTTCGATCGACTCGGGCGGATCGTTGCCGTTTACAGCAACGGCCGAGGCTTCAAACTCGAGCTGATGGATCCGGAGACGCTCGAAGAGTTCGCTTCCCATCCCCTCCCCGGACGTCCTTGGTACTGGCTTCTACAGGGCATCTTGCCGTGGAAGTACATCGGCGCCGGGATGTACTTCGTTCTCGACGACCAGGACCGCGCGGTCGTCCCAACGACGAAGAACACGATCCAAGTCATTCAGACGCCCGAAGCCGACGGCGACTTCGAACTCATCAGGGAGTACGACCTGAGCGATCACGTCGTACCGATGCGCTGGCCTCACAGAGACTCCGTCGCCTGGGTTCTCCCTGACTGGGGGGGCGCTTTCTACTGGTATGCCACCACCGGCGGCGTGGTTGGAACCGTCAACATCGAGACGGGCGAGGTTCAGACAATCCACCTGGAGAGCGAGATCATCGAAAACTCGTTCGCTGTCTCCGAGGAAGGCGTCTACATCGTTTCGGATTACGCCCTCTATCGATTCAGCCAGGACGGCACGGGACGCATCTCGACCGACTGGCGAACCGAATACGAGCGAGGGCCGGCGGCGAAGCCCGGCCACATCACCCGCGGCTCGGGCACGTCCGTTTCGCTCATGGGCGAGGCGGATGGACTGGTCGCGATCACCGACAACGCCGAGCCTCGAATCAGCCTGCTGTTCGTCAACCGTTCCGACGGCGCCGTGGTTTGCCGTACGCCGCTCTTCGAGGAGGGCAAGAGCGGAACCGACATCAGCGCCGCCTGCTTCGAGCATGCCGACAAAGTCGGCGCGGGAACCGGCGTCTACTCGGTGCTCGTCGAGAACAACTGGGGACATCACCGCTTCCCCACCTCGCATCCGGAACCGGGACTGACACGCGTCGATCTCACACGACACGACGACGGCACCTACACCTGCCAGACCGCCTGGACGAATCCGGTGCGCGGGATCTGTGTGTTCAAGCTCTCGTTCGGAAGCGGCCTCGTCTACACGTACTGGCGGGATGAGGATTCCCCGGTCTCCGAGTGGTATCTGACCGCCGTCGACTTCGAAACCGGGGAGACCGTGTTCCGGAAGCTGACCGGCACCGGCCAGGGATACAACAACTGGGCCGGTGCGCTCTTCCTCCACCCGGATGGCGGCGTCGCCTACACGACGACGATCTTCGGATTGGTGCGGATGGCGGATGCGGGTCCGTAGCGCAGCCGGCCGGTAGATGGGAGATTGTTGCATGACGAACGCCACGCGCCCGACAAACGCCGAACATCCCATCGCTCTCGGCTCGTTCCGCAACTGGATGCGCCTGCTGCGTTTCAGCGAGGGCATCGACCGCGCCTTCCTTCCTCGCGCGCTGTTCGTCACCTGTACGACGCTGCTGACAAGTCCCTTGCGCATCTGGGAACGTGCCCGGTACGGCCAAGCCGTTCGGAGAACGGCCATTCACCCGTCGCCGATCTTCATCGTCGGCCACTGGCGAAGCGGGACCACCCATCTCCACAACCTCCTGTGCCAGGATGAGAATCTCGGGTCGCTCACGACCTTTCAGGCAATGGCTCCCGGCTTCTGTCTCATCGGCGACGGGGCGATCAAGCGGTCGATCGCCCGGTTTGCCGCGTCCCCCTATCCGACCCGTCTGATCGACAACATTCCTCTCGACATGGATGCTCCGCAGGAAGACGAGTTCGGTCTGGCGAACGTGTCCGAGCACTCGTACATCCACACCTTCTCCCTCCCTCGGCAGGCCGAAGAGATCTTCGAGCGCTCGGTTCTCCTCGAGGGGCTGTCCCCGCGAGCGCGCAAACGATGGGTCGACGCCTATCTGAAGCTTCTGCGGAAGGCGAGCCTGGCGAGTGGCGGGCGCCGGCAGGTGGTCAAGAACTGCGCGCACAGCGCCAGGATTCCGATCCTGCTCGAGCGGTTCCCGGAGGCCAAGTTCATCCACATCCACCGCAATCCGTACAAGGTCTTCCTCTCGACCCTGCACATGCTGAACACGGTCCTTCTGCGATCGCAGCTTCAGCGAATTGAGCCCGACGACCTTGAGTCCTCCGTCTTGCGCACCTACGCCCGGCTGATGGAGCGCTTCCTGGCCGACCGATCGCTGATCCCCGAGCGCAACTTCGTCGAGCTTCGATTCGACGATCTACAGGCCGCGCCGATGGATCAACTGCGCCGCATCTACGAGGAACTGGATCTGCCGGGATTCGTCGCCGCGGAGCCGCGCCTGCGCACGTACCTGGAGAGCGTGGCCGGCTACAAGAAGAATTCCTACGAGTTCGATCCGGTCGTCATCGAGAAGGTGAACCGCCACTGGCGCTTCGCGTTCGACACGTTCGGCTACGAGCCGCTCGCCAGTTAGTCGGTCCGCTCCGCGAGTTGCGCCAACAGCCGCTCCACCTCGAGCTTGGCCTGACGGTTCCAGAACGGCCAGTCGCCGATCTCACCTGCGAGGATGACAGCACACTCCCGTTCGATCAGCTCGGCATCGCGCACGCCGGTCAGCGCACCGAACATGTTGTAGGTGAACCCCCAGTACTCGGCGAGGATGATCCGGTTATGCAAGTAGGAGAGATCCATCTCGATCGAATCCTCGACGAGAGTCAGTCCCCGTTCGGCGTTGCCGCCCATGATTCCGGGGACCATGATGAGAAGAGAACCGAGCGCGCTCGCCGCGCTCCCGCCCCAGAAGCCCTGATCGACCTCGATGGTTCGCTCGAAGAGGGCCATCACGGAACCCTGCTCGAAGAGTCCCTGCCTCGGGTTCATCTCGAGAAGCATCCCCCAGTTGTTCGCCGTCCAGTGCATTGCCATCGCGTTGGTCGCATAGGGCAAAGCCGCTTCGAGCCCGGCCGGCTCGTGGGCACCGAATTCCTCGTTCAGCCGAAGACTCTGGAACCCGTACTCCATGCCGTTGGTGAACAGCTCCTTGTCCTCGGGCGTGTTCCCTTCGGTGAACATGGCGGCTTCATAGCACAGCTGCGACAGGCGATTGAGCACGTACGCCTGAGACGAGACCGAGAGCGTCTGCAGATTCGGCAGGACAGCTTCGTAGAGCGCGATCGCTTCGGTCATGCTCTCCAGGACGTGCCGCGTCATGTAGGCCAGGTCGGCTTGTGCGATGAGGTCATCCGGTGATTCCGTTCCCTGGGCGGTGACGAATCCGCCGAGCGCGAGAAGACCGAGGACCAACAGCAACACGAGCGAGCGAGAGACACGAATCATGGAACCGCTCCTTCCGACGGTGATGCGTGTTACATTCTCCCCGCCCAGTCCCCCGTCGCCTACGGGGAGGATGTACTAATCGTCACCTCTGGATTGATCTTCTCGCCGGTGCGGACCCCGTTGGGATGCTCAGAGTGGCCCCCGCGATTCGAGATCCACTGACCGGCGGCGGCCACACACGATGTACTCTTGCACACATGATGTCCGACGAGCGGCTTCGACAGCTCGCGAGCACGATCCTTGACGAACAGACGCCCGCCTTCGCCTTGAGAGCGGAGTTGGGTCTCTTGACGGATCTCCTGCGAGACCACGCCACGGTTCGGATCGAGCCGACCGAGGTCCGTGGTGATGGTGAGACCTTCACTTCCAGCGGACTCGCATTGTCTCCGACCATGGCCGGCCGGTGTGCCGACGACATCGTGCGGACGGTCGTCTTCGCCCGCGGCGTGCAGCAGGCGATCCAAGAAGTGAGGGTTGCTCATCCGGATCGACCGACCCACCTGCTGTACGCCGGCTGTGGACCGTACGCCGTGCTCGCCCTCCCGTCGATGGCCCTCTTCGGCCCAGACGAGCTACAGGTCACACTCCTCGACATTCACGAAGCTTCGGTCGACTCGGCCAGAACGGTCATCGATGCACTCGGGCTGAGTGGTCGCATTCGGGCGTACGAAGCGGTCGACGCCTGCCACTACGAAGTCTTGGCAGATCGGCCGCCCGACATCCTCCTGAGCGAAACGATGAACGTGTGTCTGAAGAAGGAGCCCCAGGTTCCCATCGCGCGGCACCTCCTGGCTCAGGCTCCCCTAGCGACCCTCATTCCCGAGTCGGTTCGTGTCGATGCGTACTTGGTCGATGTCTCGAAGGAGTTCAGTTTCCTAGGAAACAACAGGAGCAAGTTGGGTAATGAGGCCGCCGAGCCTGTCCCACCCGAGCGCGATCGCCTCTTCCTGGGTACCGTCTTCGAGCTGAACGCCGCGACAATCACGGAGTGGACCGACTTGAGTGATGATCGATTGCCCGCGGCTTCGATCCACATCCCTCACTCCCTGGAGGGGCGATACACTCCGATGCTGCTCACAACGGTCACCGTCCATCGGGATTACGTTCTTCGCGCGTACGATTCCGGGCTGACGATCCCGAAGCCGATCCCGTACGATGGTGCGATCCGCGGCGGAGATACGCTCGAGTTCCACTACGAATTGGGATCTCATCCAGGACTCGTCTGTGACGTTACGCGCGCCTGACGCAACATACTCGCCAGATGTGAGTACGCAAGTTTCGTACTGTGTCCCGGGAACTCCGCCAATGGCAATGGGGAGACCACATGCAAGTGCTGCGGTTTCCTACTTTTTCTTCTCCACGCGATCGAGGTACTCGCAGATCGCCTCGATGACGAGGTAGTTGACTGAGCGGTCCCGTTTCTCAGCCAGCCTGCTGAGGCGCCCCACTAGACACTTGCTCGCCTTGCTTTGCGGGATGTAGACGCTCATCGTGGCCCGCTGTTGCTTCGTTTCCCTTGCCATGCCAGCCTCCTCTGTCCGAGTTAGTGGTCCGACCTCCCGGTATCCGAAAGAAGAACGCGCGCAAGCGACACAGAAAGAGCTCGGGAGGCACAGCGGGGGATGCTGCCGATACATCCCCCTCATGCTGCGCTCGTGGCTGAGTCGCAAGGAGGTTGCGCGTCTTTCTGCCCCCTCTCACCCTTCACACCACTCGAAGAGCGCGACGGCCTCTCCACCGCGCCCAGCGCACTGGCTGAAACAGGAATCGCAGAGCTCTCTTCTTCTAAGGAGGGAAGGAAGGCCAGCGAGTCTCTCAGGAACGCGTCACACAGCACGCGGAGCGCCATGTTCGACGACCTTCGGCAGTTCGGCGACCTTAGGATTCCTCCCGTAGGCCCGTAACTTTGCGTCCCTAGCTTTTACTAGGTTTGCCGTTTCGGGTAGGTGCAGTATACATTCCATCATACGGGCAAACAAGCAAGACTGCGCAGTCCCGGCGAGTTTCAAAGCTCTGCACTTCGTCGTGAATTGCGGCAGAACCCAGTTGAACCCTGGATCGGAGCTTGCATCATGATTCCTCTAGAGCCTGTTCTGCCTTTGGAGCCCCATCCGCCGGGACCACGTTCTGAATGCGTACGACTCCGGGCTGACGATCCCGAAGCCGATCCCGTATGAGGGTGCAATCCGCGTAGGAGATACGCTCGGGTTTCACCACCAATTGGGATCCCATCTAGGACCCGCCTGCGACGTCACGCCTGCCCAACACGGTGCACTCACGAACACCGGAGTTTCGTACTGCGTCCCTAGAACTCCCCTCGTACTGTGTCCCCGGAACTCCCCTGTCTCCGGAACTCCCACATAGGTAGAGTCGAAGAGGGAGGCGTGAGCGCGGCGGGGACATGAACCCGAAGAGGTTCCCGTATGTGATTGCGACACGTCACCCGAACAACCTATTGCTGCCTGGACAGCGAAGAGATGACTCCGACTCACCGGACAAGCGGCTGCGTAAAACGACTACACAGGGGGTGCACCGAGGTTATCTCCCTTGACAAACAGCGCGCTTTCCGAGATGTCCCCGAACCCAAGACTAGGTGGTGGTTTGCGGAGCAGAGACGCGAGTGAAATGTATGCCGAAGTGAGGTTTTTCTTGCGTGAGGCTTGACATGGAGCAAGAAACGAAGTAGAATCCCACAACATGAGAGGGGTGATCAGTATGAGCGATACGTACATGTTTCGACCTCTTGAGAGGGGAGCCCGGGGAGGACGTTCCAAAGAGCCTCTCGTGTCGATGCATAAAGGCGGTACTCTTGCAATCAACCGGGCGGCTTTTGAGATGCTTGGTAATCCGAGATTTGTGAGTATCCTTGTGGACGAGGGGAAGAAGGCGTTTGCGATTTGCCCAGCATCCGAGGGTGATGCGAATTCGTATCCGACAAGGAAGCAGAAGACGAGTTTGGGTGTCTTTGTCTCGGGAAGGAAGCTGGCGAGAGTATTGGGACTGAGTGACATCGGATCGGCCAGGAGATTCGTTCCCACGCAGAAAGGTGAGATGCTTGTTGTTGTCTTAGATAATGCCTTCCGCCAGATCAGGAACGACGGTGCCTAGCGTATGGGCACGATAGCACAAAACCGGGAATCACTGAGGGGGCGCTGCAGCAGGCTGGGCAAGCTAATGGATAGGACAGGTGTCCACAACCTGTCCGAGTGAGCTGCCCTGCTTGCGGGCTGGAGTCCAAATCCAGACCAGTAGCGTCCCACTCGCTTCGATCATGTTAGCAGACACAACTACAGATTGCATGTTTGACATGCGGTCGCTTGAAGCCGGTTTCCGCGCTCGTACGGGGTTCGAGGCCTCGCGCCCTACTGGTGTGGCGAGTTAGGGAGACACGTACCTCATATCCCGTCGACTCCCTTCTCGTCATTCCAGACGTCGTGGATGGCGTGGTCCCGGCGCAGAACGTCCGTGCTCGCGTTCTGATCCATGCAGATGGTGGCAATCCCGCCGACGTAGGCTCCGAGACGCTCGACCAACAGGATGGCTGCCTTGACTTGGGCGCCGGTTTCGACCCACTCGTCCACGATCAGCACGTTCATGCCCGTCTTCAGTGCGTCCCGCCGCATCTCGAGTGCCTTCTGATGTCCGGAGTAGTCGACGAACTCGACCCGCTCGGCTGGCACGGGGAGCTTGCCTTCCTTGCACGCCGGCACCAGCCCAACCCCAAGGCGCTCCGCAATCGCAGTCCCAAGGATGAAGCCCAACGAATCGATCGCGACGACCACATCAATGCCCGCGTCCAGAAACGCCCGAGCCAGATCGTCGACAAGTTGGCTGAAGCTCTCCCGATCCGCGAACAGCGGCGTGACGTCGTTGCGGTTTCCAGTGGTGTCCGTGTCGATCTTGGCCAGATACGGCTTCATCGGTGCTCCGATTGTAGAGGATGGATCGACAGCGGGATCAGATCGTGCCCTGCAGCGCCGAGCACTGCGGTTCCTTGTGAACAGAACGGAGACATGCGCTTGGGGCCTCTCGACTTAGGCACGGCGCGAGGTTACTTCGGAGTCTTCCGCGCGGAGAGGTCCAGGCGACCTGCTCGGGGCGGGCGGGCGGGCTCGACGACGAAGGCTTCGACGGCGACCGGACCTTCCTGGGCGGCGCAGATGCGGATCTCGCCCTTCTTCAGGCTGAGATCGGCACCCTCGGAGAAGACCTGGAGGAAGGCTTCGTCGCTGAGGTCCTTCGGACGCTCGATTCCCACGACCTTCTCCTTCTTCACCGCCAAGTCACCTTTCGACGGCTTCAGAGCCAGATCGAACGCCTGTGCTCTCGGCTTCGTGCTGGTGCGCGCGTTGAGGCGGCGTGCCCAATCGAGGACGGGCATCGGCTTGAGTCCGATGCTCACGACGCTGATGCACAGATTCCCGGTCGTCCAGAAGATCGCGGGCGTCTGCCCCTCCGGGTGAACGAAGCAGACGTCGCCGATGTCGTTCGAGCCGTTCGGAAGGCGCTTGAGCTCGTGCTGACCGAGAACGTCGAGAAGGCACTCGGCGGCGGCCTCAGCCGACGCGGTCTCCCTCACCTCGATGAGAATCCGCTGTTTCGGGTTGCCCGGAGGAGACCACATGCTCCGGCGGAGTAGGCGCTGCTTCGGTTCCCGGAGCGCACGTCTCTCCTCTCGGCGCCAGTTCATGCAGTCCTTCTTCCATGGGTCAAACCCTTGGACCAGCAGGCGTTCGCCTCCGCCCCGCCGTTCTCCCCATGAGCCGAAGCCGTATCGTGCCTTGAGATCTCTCTTCATGATCCGCTCCTAGGCCACAGCCCGCCGGGAACCGGAGCTGGCGGGCTTGCAGGGTCCGTCTTCGACCAACAGGGCCTTGTAGTTCTTGAACGCCATCTTGGCCGGAAGCTGCGGGACGTGAACGGTGTCCGCATCGTTCTTGTCCGTGTCGAGTTGCAGAGAACCGTCGTACACGCTCGCCTGCGGTCCGATGCCGTGCAGCCATGCCATCTCGTGGAAGTTCCATTCACACGAGACCCAGTCCGCGTCGTCGGCTGGATCTCCGGCAAGCTTCAGGAACCTCCGCGTCTCGAGGTCGAACACCTTGCCTTGATGCAGGTCGCACCCGAGCAGGTTCGCGAGCGTGACGATCATGTCCGCGCAGTCGGTGCAGTTCAGATGGAAGACGGCCTCCTTGCGGAACAGCATGAGGAAGCTGGAGAGGAAGAAGGTCGACGCCCCAAACGTCGTGGTCCCGTGGTAGCGAAGGTACGGACTCGCGTTCAGCCCTCGGGTGATCGCCGCTGCAGCCGTATCTCTGTCCGTAGCGCCGCTTCCCCATTCGCAGGAGAGGTCGAGCGCATCGACCCACGGAGTCTCGTTCTCCCACGGCGCAACCGGGCGATCGACGGTCAGGTAGATCATGTGTTCCGTCGATCCGATCGGAATCGAAGCGTCCGGCGTCCCCGCGTTGCCAGCGGACCACGCGAGCGAGAGCGTCAGCTTGCCCACGGTCTGCGGCAGCGGAGACGCCAACTCGAACTCGACAGGATCGCTCAATCCTGACGCTCCGAAAGCCGGCGTGACGCTTCGCTCGACCACCCCGCCCTTGTTTCCCGACGCACCGATCGAGAGGGCTTCGTCCGCGTACGCCGGAAGCTGGCGGAAGATGACCTGGATCTTCGGACGGGCGCCCATCACGAACGCCGCCGGCTCGTTCCGCTCACCTTCGATGTACTCTGGGGTCGGGACCGGCTTGCCCAGGTCGAGATCGACGGGGAGTTCGAGCAAGTCGGGCTCAAGGCGGGTCGGCCGACCGATCGAAGGGGGTGGGATGTCGCTCAAGGCATGATGCTTCAGCGGGATCACGTCGCTTCCGTCGAAGCGGAACGCGATGCTGTGAATCTCGAGCGGTCTTCGGTCAGTCTCGGGCATTGCCCACTCTCCTCTGTACGACACAGCGTCTGAAGCGCTGGTCTCAAGCCGATCCTCCGTGCTAAGGGACCCGTCGACGTCAAGCGCGTCAGTGGGTTGTGATTCTAGTCTCTTTCTTCTCGTGATACGAACTGCTGCCAACCCGCGCCAACCGATTGGCATCCCATGCCTGTGGACGTTTCGGGCCGTCTTGAGGCGCCGGAGAACATCCGGTATCTTCTCGCCCGGCTCGGCGTGACACCGAGCCTTCTTCAAAGGAGGCACGTCGATGATTTCAGCCAGCACCCGGACGAACTAGGCTGCCTCTGCTTTCACACCCAAGATGCGAACATGCATTCCTGCACCTCTCAGGAGATCGGGGGACACGTACCCTATCTCTCCACGGGACCTTGCTCGTCATCCCAGACGTCGTGGACCATGTATTCACGCCGCAGCTCCGACGTGCTCGCGTTCGATCCATGCAGATCGGTAAGATCGAGGGACACGTACCTTAGTTCGCAAGAACCAGGATTCCTCCTATCTCCCGTCGACTTCCTTCTTGTCATTCCAGGCGTCGTGGACGGCGTAGTCTCGGCGCAGTTCCGAGGTGTCTGCTTTGCGATCCATGCAGATGGTGGCGATCCCGCGCACGTGGGCTCCGAGACACTCGACCAGGGCAATCGCCGCCGTGACCTGAGCGCCGGTCTCCACCCACTCGTCGACCACCAGCACGTTCATCCCCGGCTTCAGCGCATCCCGCCGCATCTCGAGGGCCTTCGGGTCTCCGGAGTAGTCGACGAACGTCTCATGAATGGCCTCGACCGGCAGCTTCCCGCCTTTGCGCGCCGGGACCAGTCCAACGCCGAGGCGCTCTGCGATCGCCGTCCCGAGGATGAAGCCGAGCGCGTCGATCGCCACGACCGCGTCGATGCCCACGCTCAGAAACGGACGCGCCAGGTCGTCGACAAGCTGACGGAAGCTGTCTCGGTCCGCGAACAGCGGCGTGACATCGTTGCGGTTCCCGGTGGTATTCGTGTCGATCTTGGCCAGATACGGCTTCATCCTTCTGCCCCCTCGGCAGTCTCCATCTCGTCGTGGTCGGGGAGATGGTCCTCGAGGTTGCGAATGGAGGGAATGAAGAAGACAGCGGCAAGCACGATCAAAACGTAGAGCACGCCGGCAACCACAAACTGCAGCGCCATCCCCGATCCGGGCGTCGTGCCGACCAGCCAACCGAACGTTCGTGAGAGCCACGTTGCCGAGGTCATCGCCGGCTCCGTTACGTAGTCAGCGAGCATGCCGGCGAGGACGGGTACGACCGGTCCAATCCCGAACGCGATCATCCGCCTCGCCGAGAAGACGCGGCCCTGGACGTCGGGCGCCACCTTCGCTTGCCAGATCGACTGGCTTGCCCCGTTGACGAAGGGGCCGAAGATCGCGCCAACGCCGGCGGCCAGGATCCAGAACGGCAGGCTTCGAACGACGCCGAAGCAAATCATGGCGGTGACACCCGTCAGCGCTTCGCCAAGGAGGATGCTCTTCATCTTCCTCTTGAAGCCGCCCCACAGACTCACGAGCAGTCCGCCGATCACCGCGCCGATGGCGGCGGCCGAGCGGACGTAGCCGAGATGCGCGCTGTTGTTTCCCGTCCGCTCGAGGATGTACGGGTCGAAGACGTTGAACGCGAGGCCGATCACGAGGTTGAGCGCGAGGAAGAACAGCAACAGGTGCAGCAGGCCCTTTCGCTGGAAGATGTAGCGGAAGCCGTAGACGGCCTCCTTGAGCATGCTTCCCCTCCCCGCCTGTCCCTCGACCGTCTTCGGGGGCGGTGGGATGTGGACGAAGACGAGCGCGCCAATCGCGATGAAGAACGTCGCGATGTCGAGGATGAGGATCCCCCGCAACCCGAGGATCGGGTAGAGGGCGCCAGCGAGAATCGGAGCGAAGACGGCTGGGCCGGACTCGACCAGCGACATCATCCCGTTGGCGCGGTTGTACTGCTCCTTGGGAAGCATCGTCGTGATCGCGGCCGAGTACGCGGGCCACTGGAACGTGTGACCCAGCCCCATCACTGCCGCGGCAGTGAACAGATGCCAGATCTGCAGGCCGCCCGTGCTGAGCATCACCAGAATCCCGACCGTGGCGACGACAGCGACGACGTCGCTGACCATCATCATCAGCTTCCGGCTGTGCCGGTCGACGAGAACCCCGGCGACCGGCGAGAGGAGCATGAACGGAATCAGGAACGAGGTACTGATGACGCCGAGAGCGGTCGCACTCCCGTACGTCTGGTAGGCCCAGATCGTCAACGCGAAGCTTGTCGCGCTCGACGCCAGAACCGACAGGATCTGTCCCGCCCAGACAAACGTGAACCCGACCATACCGGTCGGACGTTTCGGACTCCCACCACCCTGCAACATCGAAGCTCCCCCTTCATCGCCTGCCGAGCACCGAGCGTCTCCTTCGTCCGCTAGATGATGCCCGGCATGCGAGCGCTAATCACGCGCAGGTCGGCTTCGTAGATCGGAGGGCACAGACCCTATCGCGAGGTCGTGCGGAGTCGGATCTTCGGTTTCCAATCGGGAAGGCGCTCTGGCGAATCAGAAGCAGCTTAAGGCGCGCAGCGGGGGATGCTAGTGAGGCATCCCCCTCATGCTGCGCTCGTGGCTGAGTCGCAAGGAGGCGACACGTTTGTTCTCCCTCTCACCCTTCACACGACCCGAAGAGCGCGACGGCCTCTCCACCGTGCTCAGCGCACTGGCTGGAACAGGAAAAGCAGAGCTCTCGTTCTAAGGAGGAGAAACCAGCGAGTCGCGCAAGACAACATCGCGTGGTGCTAAGTGCACCACGCTCGATGGCCTTTGGCAGTTCGGCGACCATAGGATTCCTCCCTTAGGCCCGTAACTTTGCGCCTCCAGCTTTCGCTAGGTTTGCCGTTTCGGGTGGGTGCAGTATACATTACATCATACGAACAAGCCAGTGAATCGGAGTCGCGTCCTTGACCCCCAGCAGTGGCGCGTGGTCGAACCCTTTCTTTCGAGTCGAGCCTGACGAAATGGGCTCAACTCCGCAAGTACACGTCGTCAGGTCGCTGTTCTTGGCGCATACAAGCTGAGCTCCGAGGCGGACGGTCACTCAGTCCTGGATTGCCTCGGCAACTCGTCGCAGTCTGTCGCGCGCCAACGCTGCCGCATATGGCGCGTCGATACGCGCTCTGAACGCATACTCGTCTGTCATTGCAGCCTCCTCCACAGGATCAGCGTGATTCGCACCGCCAGCGTAGGAGGATTCCGGCAGTGCAGCGGCCTGCAGTCAACGAAGTCCGGCACCGAAACTCGCGACGATCGGTCCCGCAACTACATCCTTGGCGAACGGTCTTGATATTGGCTCGACTTCATATTAACATGCGATCCGAAGTCCATATCTCCGGGGTGGTGAACGGTGGACGTCGTGTCAGTCGTGATGAGCACGTTGGGCGGGCTCGCTCTCTTCTTGTACGGCCTTCGAATCCTCAGTTCCGCGTTGAAACGTGCCATCGGCGAACGAATGCGGTCACTCCTCGAGCGGCTGACGGACCGTGCCTATCGCGGCGCGATCGTCGGCGCGGTGACGTCCGGCATCCTCCAGTCGAGCAGCATGACAATGGTCCTGTTGATTGGGCTGATCAACGCGGGGGCTCTCAAGCTGGCCCAGGGGATCGGCGTGATGCTCGGTTCCGAGATCGGCACGACGCTGACCGCGCAAATCATTGCGTTCAAGATCGGCGCGTACTACCTCCCGATCATCGCCATCGGCTTCTTGCTGTCCGAGATCTTCCGAAGGCGCAAACTCGGAGACGTAGGCAGAATCATCCTCGGCTTCGGCCTTCTCTTCCTCGGGATGAGCATCCTTTCGGGCGGACTGAAGGGGTTGGCGGAGAGTCCCGCGATCCTGCGTTTGCTCGAATCGTGCAGTTCGAACGTGTTGCTCGGCGTTCTCGTCGGCGCGGGTGTTACGGCCGTCATTCAAAGCTCGTCGGCGATGACGGCGATGGTGATCGCGATGGGAGCGGCCGGGGTCCTCACGCTCCCCGCGGCAATTGCCCTGATCCTCGGCGCCAACATCGGGACAACGATCACGGCACAGATCGCGTCGATCGGGTCGTCCCTCTCGTCGAGACGTTTGGCCGTGGCGCAGCTCCTCACCAACGTGATCGGCGTAGCCGTGTTCATCCCGTTTGTCCCGCTCTTCGCTGGGCTCGTCGAGGGGACGGCGGCCTCCCTGCCACGGCAGATTGCCAACGCGCACACGTTTTTCAACGTCGCCGTCACGTTGGCCTTCCTGCCGACCGTCGGCGGACTGGTCTGGCTGACGAAGCGGCTGGTTCGCGGCCGCGAGTCGGCAAACTCGGCTGCGCCCCAGTACCTGTCCTCGCAATTCCTGTCAGCCCCCTCGATGGCCCTCAACCAGGCGCGCCGCGAGCTGCTGCGGATGGCGGAGATGTCGGGCGCAATGCTCCGCAACTGTCAGCACGGCCTTCTCTCCCGAGATCGATCCGAGGTCCACACTGTCTTCGAGACGGAGACGGCCGTCGACGGCCTGAAGCGATCGATCGAGGAGTATCTCGATCGGATTCCGGCGGAGGGTCTGTCGAGCAGAGAAGAAGCGCGGCTTCACGTCCTCCGGCACGTTACGGGGGACGTCGAGAGAGTCGGCGACCAAGCGGTCAACATCGCCGAGCGGACGAAGACGCTACTCCGGCAAGGGTTTCAGTTCTCGGAAGAGGCAAGGGCGGATCTCGCTGATATGTTCGAGAAGACGTACGCATTCTACGCACAGACAGTACAAGCGCTGCAGACAGACGATCCGCAGGTTGCTCGCGAGGCCCTCGATCAGGAGGGCGAAGTCGACCGGCTGGAGCGCGTCTACAGGGAGCGACATCTGCAGAGGTCGGAGCAAGGCGAATGTGATCCCGAGTCGGGCATCCTGTTCGTCGAAATCCTTCACAACCTGGAGCGCACAGGCGACCATGCCTTGAACATCGCTTGCGACATACTGCACTGCTCGTAGCGTCGCGTCCCGGGTCGAATCTCCAAGTGGCAGACTTGCCGCATCCCAGGGTACCCGCCGCTAAGAGCACCATGATATCATGACCGCATGGGTGCTGAAGCACATGTCGGAACGTCGGGCTATCACTTCAGGGACTGGGTCGGGACGATCTATCCGCAGGGGATGCCGTCGGGCGAGTTCTTGCCCTACTACGCGCAGATGTTCGACTGCGTCGAGATCAACACGACGTACTACCGCGTGCCAGGTCCAGGACTGTTCGAGGGGATGCTGAACAAGGTCCCGGAAGGGTTCGCATTCGTCGTCAAGACACCCAAGGAGATGACCCACCAGCGGGAGCAGTTCGACAAGGTCATCGAGCCGTTCCTGGCCGCTATCGAGCCGTTCAGAGATGCCGGACGGATGAGCGGTCTGCTGGCGCAGTTCCCGTACGCATTCAAACCGAGCTCCGCTTCGATGATGCATCTGGAGAAGCTGGCCGGGGCACTCGTCGGCGCCGGGATCCCGGTCAACGTCGAATTCCGCCACGATGGCTGGTGTCAGGAAGAGACGTTTTCGAAGCTACGCGCGCTCGGTCTCGGATTCGTCAATGTCGATCTCCCGCGTCTGTCGAAACTGCCCCGTCCGTCGAACGTCGCGACGTCGCCGATCGCCTACTACCGCCTCCACGGCCGCAACGCCGAGATGTGGTGGAAACATCCAACGCCGAGCCATCGGTACGACTACTCGTACAACGACGAGGAGCTGAAAGGCTGGACCGACCGGATCGAGGAGATGCGTCCGCACGTCGACATGGTCTTCGCGTTCACCAACAACTGCCGCATGGGGGCGAGCATCATCGACGCCCTGCGGATGAAACAGCTCCTGAGCCTCGACGCCCTGATGCCGGCCGCACAAGAGGCCGGCGGCCTTTTCCAGTCAGAGCCCGAGGATCCACTCGAGGCGATGCGTCAGCGGGTGAACGAGGCACGCGAACTCGATCGGCCCGCCATCGACGCTTGGCGAGCGGGACAGTCTCAAGGCGCTTGACCTGTAGCGGACAACGCATCGCTCCGCGCGAGATCCGGGGACGTGTCTACGGGAAGCTCGCGGGAGTACAATCCCGCCATGAGCGACCTGCCTCCCAGCCTGGAGACCAAGCGGCTGATCGTTCGGCGGTTCGAGGAACGTGACATTCCCGACATCCTCGACTACTCGAGACACGAAGAAGATGACCAGCACCGTCGCTTCAACATCGGCTGGGAGTTCACCGAGGAGAGCGTGCGCAAATGGTGGACGCCGATGATGACGATGACCGTCGATGAGGCGACGAACTGGCTCGCACTCGTCATCGAGGTGAAAGAACTCGGACGGGTCGTAGGGAACACCGGGTTCAGCACGAAGAAGATCGAAGAGCAACGCCAGGGGATGATCGGATGGACGCTCGGGAAGGCGTTCGAGGGAAACGGTTACATGACCGAGGCGGCCGCGGCCCTGCTCGACTACCTGTTCTGTGTCGAAGGATTCCACCGCGCCTACGCGATGACGTCCCCGGACAATGCCGGATCGTGGCGCCTGATGGAGCGACTCGGCATGCGCCGCGAAGCGCACTTCGTCAAGAACTGCTACCACGACGGCACGTGGTGTGATGAGTACGTCTACGCCATCCTTGCCGAAGAGTGGAACGCGAAACGGGATGGCTGAGGTCGCATCGCACGCGAAGTCAGGGGGTCTTGACACGCACCCCTTCTCACTTATAATGCTCGGGTCATGAGAAGCGAGAAGTGGTGCGCCGAAGACAAGGGAACGCGCGTCCTCTTCCCGCTTCGTGTTATTCGTATGCACGTCGGGCGGGCTGTGCTGGGCTAACCAACGAGCCACTAAGCACAGAAAACCCGACAGAGACGCAGGCTTCGGCCTGCGTTTTGTGTTGCCAAGACGGCTTCGCGCAAGTGCGAAGTCAGGGGAAAGCACGAACAGACGAAAGGAAGCGAGAATGGCAGAGAGAAGGAACACCTTCGGATGCCAAAACGACCGTGGCTCTCGGGCCGACGGCCGCCACGAAGAAGCCGCCGCAACCTTGCGCGCCCACACTTCGGAATGGTCGTTCCCGCTTCCCGCTGAAAGGGCTGCAAGCCTCACTCCTCTGCAGCACCTCCTTGACTCCGCCAGCCAACAGGGCGCTTCGGCTTCGGCCGTCGCGCCCAGGCTGGACGGGGAATGCGACAGGGAGATCCGCTTCGGAGGAAGGGCTATTGCTTGTTTCGCGCACGGACGGCCGTGTGTGACGTCTCAACGGTTTCTCCCGACAGGGAGAAGACAGGAGGTAGTCATGTTCAAAACAACGAACCAAACGATGGTCCGAGCTGCAAAGCGTGCCCAGCACACGCAGGTTCCGTGGCCGTTTGGCCTCCATCGCAAGATCGCGGCGACCGCGGCGATTGCCACAGTCTGCGTCTTCTCTCTTCAGATGCGCAATCGACGCTCGTGTCTCGACCTCACCGAACGCGAAAGCGGCGGAACGCCCGACGTCTCACTTGACGCACTTCGAGACGCCGAACAAAGGGAGGAATCCCCATGACATCTGAACGCGAGAAAGACCTCCGGGTGGTGGTGTACACGTCGGACAGACCGGCTTCCACCAAGCTGGAGGGTCGGGTGAAGCTTCCGGCCGATGCGCAGTTCCAGGACTTCATCGACGCATTGAAATCGGAAGCTCCGATCGTCTTCGAGGAGGTCCGCCGACGGGTACTACGAGCCGCGGGCCGTGTCCTCACCTACGGATACGACGACCCTTTGCTGGTGACGATCGATCGCAAACTCGCCGAAGGCGGCACGCTCGTCTTCCCAGCGGAAGACGACGAGCCAACGCCCGCTGAGGAACTCAACCACGCGCGATCCATCAACTGACGGATCGTACCTCCCCCGTGCGCGTCGCGTCCGGGGGAGGCCCTCCTGTATTCTCGAATGGGAAGGGTTTCCGGCTGATTGGCCCTTCCATGTGCACGGCCAATCAGAGGCCGCGAGAGAGGATGTGCTGAGCGGACAGGATCCCGGTTACCGCAGCGAAAACGATTCCACGCGAATGGCCGGACGCGTCCCCAACGACGTAGAAGCCGGGGAGCGTTGTCTCCATCCCGCTGAGGACCTGGTAGCGCGTGTCGTAGAACTTGATTTCCGGGGCATAGATCAACGTTCCGTCCGCCGCGAGACCGGGGAGAATCCGGTCGAGCCGGTCGATGGCTTCGAGGATGTCGACAACGATCCTCTGGGGAAGCGCCATCGAGACGTCACCTGGCGTGAACTCGCGGAGCGTCGGATCGATCGGGACCCGCTTGATCCGCTCCGACGTCGATCTCCGTCCTTGCTGAAGGTCCTTCAACCGCTGTAGGATCGGCCGGCCGCCACCAATCGTCGTCGCCAGCTCGGCAATCGCGCGTCCATAGTGGGTTGTGTCTTCGACGGGATCGGTCAACTCAACGTGCACGAGCAAAGCGAAGTTCGTATTGCTCGACTTCCGTTTGTTCTCCGCGTGTCCGTTGACGAGCGCGAACTGGTCGAAGTCCTCGCGAACGACAAAGCCGCGTGGGTTAGTGCAGAACGTGCGAACCATGTCGTCGTACGTGGGCGTTCGCACGCGGAACTTGGCGTCGTACATGATCCCTTCGATCGGTTCGTACAACTCCGCCGGGAACTCCAGCCGGACGCCGACGTCCAACGGGCCGAACTCCGGCCCGACACCCAGCGATCGAGCGATCTCGCGCAGCCAGTAGGCGCCACTTCGCCCGGGAGCGGCGATCACGAAGTGCGACGAGATCTCCTCGCCCTCCGTCGCGACACGGAATCCGTCGTTATCCGTTGCGATTCCCTCAACGCGCGTCCCAAGTCGAAACTCGATCCCCCGATCGAGGAGATCGTGGTAGAGCGCGTCGATCACCTCGCGGATCCTACTCGTTCCGATGTGGCGCTGCCGTCCGGCGATGAACTCGATCCCGGCCTGGGCTGCCGCTTGGTAGAGCAGCCCCAAGGCGGCCGCGTCCTCGCCCGAGTAGGTTTCGGGCGCGCCACACCGAGTGAACACCTCGTCGACCTGACCGATCAGCTGCAGGAGTTCATCCTCGCTACATCCGATGGCACTCGGGTCTCCGCCGATCTTGGAGGTGAGGTTCAGCTTTCCATCAGAGAATGTGCCCGCACCTCCGACGCCGTAGGTGATGCTCTCTCGCTCCTTCGGGGCCAGCCCACGCTCGATGACGAGTACGCGCAGATCCGCCTCCGACAGAATCATCGCAGCGAACAAACCGGCAGAGCCGGCGCCGACAATCACTACGTCGTAATCCATGATCCTCTGCTCCCAAAGGGGTGGAGTCCTTCTCTGCCGAGAAGCCGAAACGGCATCGTAACAGGAACGCCGGCGAAAGCAAAACGAAAGGCGCCGGCAGCCCCTCAACGACTACTCCCATTCGATCGTCGCCGGCGGCTTGCTGGTGGTGTCGTACACGACGCGTCCAATCTCCGGGATCTCCCGCGTGATCCGAGAAGAAATGTGATCGAGGAGATCGCCCGGAAGACGCGCCCAGTCCGCGGTCATCCCGTCAACGCTCGTCACCGCGCGGAGAGCGACGACGAACCCGTAGCGTCGCTCATCTCCCGCCACACCCACGCTCCGGACGGGGATGAGGACCGCGAGAGCCTGCCAGACCTTCTCGTACCACCCCGCGTCACGCAGCCCCTCGACGAAGACGCGGTCGGCCTCCCGCGCCAGTTCGACCTTGTCTTGCGTGATCTCCCCGAGGATTCGGATCGCCAACCCCGGTCCCGGGAAGGGATGCCGTCCGCGGATCGCATCCGGCAGGCCGAGAAGGCCTGCCACCTCGCGAACCTCGTCCTTGAATAGAAATCGGAACGGCTCGATCAGTTCGAATCCGAGACGCTCCGGCAGCCCTCCCACGTTGTGGTGGCTCTTGATGTTCGCCGCACCCTCCCCTCCCGCGGACTCGATGACGTCGGGATAGAGCGTTCCCTGCGCGAGGAAACGAAACGGTCCGTACCGCCCTGCCGACTCCGCAAAGACGCGAACGAACTCCCACCCGATGATCCGGCGCTTCGTCTCGGGGTCGGACACGCCTCGCAGCGCCTCGAGGAAGCTCGCGCTCGCGTCCTCCACGTGAAGCTTCACGCCGAGTTCCGTCAGGGCATCCGTAACCTGTTCCTTCTCTCCCGCACGGAGAAGACCATGATCAACAAACACGCCAAGGTGATCGGCCCCGGCACGGGCGAGAAGAAGCGCCAAGGTGCTCGAATCGACGCCACCTGAGATCGCGAGGAGAACGCGCGCACCGCCGACGCGATCGGCAGTCTCCGCGACGAGGCGGTCGAGAACGGCACCGGGCGTCCAGTTGCGGTCGACGCCAGCACAATCGAGGAAGTTCGCCAGCACGCGAGCGCCCGCCGGCGTGTGAGAAACCTCCGGGTGAAACTGAACGCCCATGAGCCGGTTGTCGGGCGAGGACGCGCCCGTGACCGCATTCTCGGAGGTCGCGGCAATCGGGGTCCATTCCTCCGGGAGTTCGTCGACGGAATCGGCGTGGCTCATCCAGACTTGCGCTCCCGGATCGATACCCTCGAAAAGCGGGCCGTCGGCCTGTGTGAGACGTGCACGTCCATACTCGTGCGAGGACGTCGCAACGACCCGTCCGCCGGCGCGCCGAACGAGAAGGTGGAAACCGTAACAGATGCCAAGAACCGGAACCCCAAGATCGTAGATGCCGTCCTCCGGGCGCGGCGCCTCCGCCTCACACGCAGACCGCGGACTGCCAGAAAGGATCACCGCTTCGGGGTCCTCGGATCGGATGCGTTCGATGGACGCCGTGCCCGGGAGCGTGACGGACATCGTCCCCAGCTCCCGCAGCCGACGTAGGATCAGTCTCGTGTATTGCGAGCCGAAGTCGAGAACGACGACGCTCACGTCTCGCCGTCTTCTCCGCCCGCCCTTGCAGACACCGACGTGTCGGCGAACGTGATCGTGCCCGTCGCGGGATCCATCCGTTGGACACAGAGGAGGCTCTCGATCGGAACGGGGTAACGCGACAACGCCTTCCGTCCGCCGGCGAATCCCTTCTCGATGATGAACGCAAAACCCACCAGCGTGGCCCCGATCTCGATCACCATGTCGGCGAGAGCGGAGCTCGTCGTTCCTTGATAGAGGAAGTCGTCGACGATCAGCACTCGCTCTGCGGGCGTCAGGTAGTCCTGCGAGACGGCAATCACGGTCTCCGTTCCCTTGGTCGGCGATCGGAGGGAACGGACGATGGGTCGGGCCATTGTCGCTGCTTTCCCCTTCTTTGCGTAGACGGCCCGCGCCTCCAAGCAGCGAGCGATCTCGTAGGCAACGACGTTCCCGGCCGCCTCGGCGGTCAGAACGAGCGTCACGTCCTCGTCGGCGAACCGTGATGCAACTTGAAGACCTGCCGCTTCGATGAACGCGGGCGCAATGCGATGGTTGAGAAACCCGTCGACTCGCAGGAACTCATCGGACAAGACTTGCCCTTCACGTCGAACCCAATCTGAGAGATGCACCCGTCCTCCCCCCTCTTCCTCGCTCGATCGAACACCGTTTGCATTCTAGCGAACTCGAGTTCCGACGTCACGCGACGACCCGATTCACCCCATCCCCGCGGCAGATGGAGCAGGGATCGGACAGTCGTACAGAACAGGATGAGTCCATCGCTCAACTAGGCTGGAACGAACTGGAACCCGTACATTTGGCGTTCTCCCTGTTCGCGGACGACGCCGATCTGCGTCTTCACCGCCTTGCCAAGCTTCGGGTCATCATCGAGGAGCTGACCGGTGACCCGTTGCCCGCTCTCCAGCTCGACGATCGCCAAGCGCAAGTATCGCGTCTCGTAGTCGATGGCGAGAGCGTAGACGTCGGTGTAGGTAAGCACTTTCCCTGTACCGGAAATCTCGACATCTTCGAACGACTCGGCCCGACAGTTCGGGCAGACCGCGTGCCTCGGATAGCTCACCGTACCGCAGGATGTGCACTTCGCGCCGAACACCTTCTGGCCCATCATGCCTCCCTCCGAAGCACGGTCGCCACCACGTTGTTCCCGAATCCGCCAAAGTTGCAGGCGTAGCCGATCTTCGCGTCCTTGATCTGACGCTCCTTGGCCTCGCCTCGCAACTGCCAGGTCAGCTCGACGAGCTGAGCCACGCCGGTCGCACCGACCGGGTGTCCTTTCGCCTTCAACCCGCCTGATGGATTGATCGGCAGCGTTCCGTCGAGCTTCGTCTCGCCGCGTTCGAGCGCCTTGTGCCCTTCGCCTTTCGCGAAGAAGCCGGCCGCTTCGCTTTCGGCGATCTCGAGAATCGTGAACGCGTCGTGGAGCTCGGCGACGTCTACGTCAGCCGGTTGTGCCCCGGCCATCGCGAACGCCTTCTCGCTCGCGATCCGAACCGCCTTGAGATCGGTGGGATCTTCGCGCTCATGCACCGCGTGCGTGTCCGTCGCCTGCCCGATCCCGGCGACGCGGACCATCGGTCCACCAAGCTTCCCCGCGACCTCCTCGGAGACGAGAACGATCGACGCCGCGCCGTCGCTGACGGGACAGCAGTCGAACATGTGAAGCGGCTCGGCAATCGGCGGGTTGTTCACCACCGCCTCCGGCGCCGTCAGGATCCCCTCCATCGTCACGGTCTGTTGGATGTGGGCATACGGGTTCTTCGTTGCGTTCTCGTGATTCTTGATCGCGATCATCGCCAGGTGCTTCCGCTCGACCCCGAATCGATCCATGAACAGCCGAGCGAACATCCCAGCGAGCGATGGAAGGGTCACCCCGTAGATATACTCCACCTCCGGCTGTGACAGGCTGGCGACGAAATCGGTCCCTTCCAGCCCGTTCACGACGCGCATCCGCTCAACGCCGGTGACGAGAACCACGTCGGCCATTCCCGACGCGATCGCCTGAACGCCGACTTTGAACGCCGATGCCCCCGACGCCGGCCCGTTCTCGACCGCTTCCGCGGCCGCCGGGTAGAGCGCGAGCTGATCGACGAGTGCACTGCCGAGGGCGGTCTGGCGGTTGATTCGCGCCGCGCCCATGTTGGCGACGACGACGCCATCGACCGGGATCTCACCCAGGTCCGCATGATGAAGGGCAGCGAGAGACGCCACGCTGGCAAGCTGAAGGAGCGACCACTCCGAGCGGCCGAACTTTGTCATCCCCGCCCCGGCGATGTAGACAGGTTTCATTCCGCACCTTCCTTCTCGCCGGCGACCTGCCGTACGACGATCTCCTCGACGGGGAGCGCGATCGTCTCGGCTCCTCGCAACAGCGCCTCCGACACTGGGCGCCGCCCCGCGGCGAGCCTTGGTTTGGCCTTGTAGTACGTCTCGCTCGTCAGCACCCACGACGGCACGCCACCCAACTCATGCTGAACCTCGAACCGCTTCTCAAGCGGGTATTCGATCATCCAGCGTCGAAAGCCGATCGGGCTCTCGGCGACGATGAGGACCTCGTCCTGGCCCAAGTGCTCGATGTGATACTCCATCTTGGCCGCGAACAAGTGCGAGCCCACTCGAAGGCCTCGTCGAATCGTCAACGTGTGGTAGCTCATCCCGGTCTTCTCATCGACGAGGCGGCCGTTGACCATCCCGGCGAGAACACCGTCGATCATCCCTGCAAGCACGTACTCATCCTTGACGCGATGCCGCTTGTAGGCAAGGAGCTCGCCGAACAGACGTGCGGCCACGATGTCGTAGAAGTCCCGCTCGACCCACAAGAGCGGGTAGATCGCCTCCAGCAGGGTCGGAATCTCCTTCCGCTCAACCTGCCGAACGACCATCTCTTCTCCGCTCGCCAAGGTGATCACCTTGGGTGGGTACGGAGGCATCTCCATCGCCGGCGGGCGAAGAGACGCTTCCAATTCGCTAACGTATGCCATGCCCACTCCTTTCCGCTACATCCGAAATCGCCGATCCTCGCCAGGATTGCCCGCGCGGGAAACGGACGTCAAGCTGTCAGACAGACTGACGGATTAGGGTAAGCACCCGGAGACGCAACGTCAATCCAACCGCGAGAGGCTCCCTCAAAGCAGCAGGAAACGCGGCCGCGACGGGCTAGAGTTCGCTTCGAATCGTGTCGAGTGTTGCTTTTGCCTCGGGCGCAAAGCCGAAGAACTCGGTCAGCTTCTCGCAGGCGTATTCGGCGCAATGTGCGCAGTTCTCGACCATGTTCTCCGTCCCGCACGCCCGCATCTTGCACTCGCTGCAGTGAGACATCCACGGGCCCTCGGTCGCTAGACACCCGTTGCACCGACAGTCGTCTGCCGAGAGATCTCCTCCGTACGCCTCGCTCCACTCGGCGGTGACTCGAGCCAGTGCCTCTTCGTCCCCGCCTTGCGTCGCGACATACGCGGGACATTCCGTACAGGTGATGCCACAGACAGCGATCATCTTCGTTTCCACATCGAACCTCCTCCGGCCGATGATAGCACGCGTTGCGCTCGACCGACACGCGAAGCGCCGGCGGGTCCGAATCCGATGGCTTCTCTGACCGACGGATTGGCACAGGATGCAAATGAGGACGGCGATCCTGACTGGTATACTCTTCGGGCTCGTGCGGGGGTGCGCGACACGGAAGGAAGGAATCATGCGCTACGATTACGATGTTGGCGTGATCGGTCTCGGGCCAGCCGGGATGGCGGTCTCGATCATGGCATCGCACATGGGGCTGAAGGCCCTCGGAATCGAGCAGCGGAGTCTCGGCGGCGAGTGCATGAGCGTCGGCTGCATCCCGTCGAAGGCGCTGCTTCGGATGGCGCACGCGCGCCACGCGGTCACCAAGCTCTCATCGCTCGCCCTCTCCGAGATCGAGCCTCCGGACCCGACGAAGCCGTTTGCCCGCATCGCGGAGCACCTGCGGTTCATCGACGAGAAGAAGACCACCCAGATGTTCGAGAAGGTCGATCTCAAACTGCGGGAGGGCCCGGCATCGTTCGTCGATCCCCACACCTTGGCCGTTGGCGACCAGCGATACACCGCGAAGAAGATCTTCGTCTGCACCGGCACGCGCCCGGCCGTCCCCGCGATCTCGGGGCTCGACTCGGTCGACTTCCTGACCAACGAGACGATCTTCGATCTCGACGAGATCCCGGACAGCCTACTCATCCTCGGCGGCGGCGCGATCGGGTGTGAGATGGCACAGGCGTTTCGGAGGCTCGGTTCCCGCGTCTCCGTCGTGCACAAGGATAGACACTTGCTTCCGCATGGCGACCCGGACGCAGGCAGGTTCCTCGAGAGCGTCTTCGAGGGCGAGGAGATCTTCGTCTGCAACGAAAGAACCATTCAGCGCGTTTGGGATGAGGACGGATCGATCGCCCTTCGCACCGATCGGGGCGAGACCTTGCGGGGAAATCGTCTCCTCGTCGCTGCCGGGCGACAACACGAGGTCTCCGGTTTGAATCTCGGAAACGCCGGAGTGGAGTACACGGAATTGGGAATCCGCGTCGACAAGACGCTCCGCACGACGTGTCGGAGTATCTACGCGCCCGGCGACTGCAACGGCACCTACCTGTTCTCGCACGCCGCGATGCACCAAGGAATGATCGCGTTGATGAACGCGATGGCCCCGTGGCCGATCAAGCTGGACTTTCGTCGGTACGTCGTACCATGGACCGTATTCACCGATCCGCCGATCGCCCACGTTGGCTGGCTCGAACGCGATCTCAAGGAAAACGACGCGCCCTACGAGATGATCGAATCGAAGTACGAAGACTACGGCGCAGCGATCGCCGAGGACGTCGCGGTCGGATCGGTGAAGGCGTTTGTCAGCGACAGCGGACGAATCTACGGCGTCCGCATTATCGGAGAGGGTGCCGGCGAGATGATCAATGAATGGGGACTGGCAATCCAGAACCGCCTCCGGATCCACAAGATCATGTTCCTTCAGCACAGCTTCCCGTCGATGTCGTTCCTCAGCAAGCGCGTAGCCGAGGGGTGGATGATGAAGCGCATGGAGAGTCCGCTCCTTCGTCGGATGGTGCGCCTCCTGTTCTGAAGATGTAGCACTCGATGGCCTTGCCGGTTGTGCCTACAGGAAGCGGCGTTGACACGCTCCGTCCCCTTGGCTATCATTCACGCGCTCGCTGTGAGAGCGAGCCTCCAGGAGGTGCAATCCTTTCCGTGGAACAAGGAGAACGACGATTACCGAAGCGAGTCCATGGCGCGGTTCATGCCGTCGGACGGCGGAAGTCCGCGACGGCCCGCGTCTACCTAACAGAAGGCGAAGGAACTCTTCTGATCAACAGGCGGCCTGCCGAGGAGTACTTCGCCTCGTTCCAGACCCCGGCCGAGCACCTTGAAAAGACGCTCAAGACGCCATTTTACGCGACCGGAACGGTCGGGAAGTACGACGTCAAGGCCACCGTCCGAGGCGGGGGATTCACCGGTCAACTCGAGGCCGTTCGCCTCGGCATTTCCCGGGCCCTGTGCGGCGTGACCGATGAGTACAAGACGCCGCTCCGGAAGGCGGGGCTTCTCACCCGCGACGCACGAGAAGTCGAGCGAAAGAAGATCAACCGCCGGAAGGCGCGCAAGAGCGAGCAGTACTCCAAGCGCTAGACGGCATCGGAGGATCTGACCCGTGAAACAGGGAATCCATCCAGAAGTGAAGAGAACGACGGTCCGCTGTGGCTGCGGCGCGGAATTCGAGACGCTCGCGACCGTGGAGGAGCTGCACGTCGACATCTGCTCGAAGTGCCATCCCTTCTTCACAGGCGAGGAGCGGTTCGTCGATACCGAGGGCCGCGTCGAGCGATTCAACAGAAGATACGCCAAGGTGGACGAGGACGGCAAGTGAAGCCGCCGATCGGCGGGCAAGCGGTCATCGAAGGCGTGATGATGCAGAACGGCGAGCGGATCGCGCTCGCCGTTCGTCGTCACTCTGACGGTGAGGTTCTCGTCCGGTCGATCCCCGCGAGGATGCGCTTCAAGCACCTGGGGAAGATCCCGTTCTTGCGAGGTACATTTCGTCTGTACGACATGCTCTCGCTTGGAATACGTGCCCTCAACCTCTCGACGCAACTCGCGTTTCCAGAGGAGGAGCAGCTCAGCAAGAAGGGCACGTTCTTCACGTTCGCGTTCGCCATCGTCTTCGCAGTCGCCATTTTCTTCGTGCTGCCGCTCTACGCCACCCACGCGATCCCTTCGCTGCGCCTCGGAAACACCATCCTGTTCAACCTCGTGGAAGGGATGATTCGCCTCACGATCTTCTTCCTTTATCTGGTGATCATCTCGCGATTCAAAGACATCCACCGCGTCTTTCAGTACCACGGTGCGGAACACAAAGTCGTTTACACGTACGAGGCAGGCGAGGAGCTGACCGTCGGAAACGCGCGACGGCACACGAGGCTCCATCCACGATGCGGCACGGCGTTCCTGATGGTCGTGTTCGTGATTGCGATTCTCGTCTTCTCGCTCGTCGGCAACCCCGCGCTGTGGCTGAAAACGCTGTCGCGCCTTCTGCTCCTGCCCATCGTCGCTGGCATCTCGTACGAGGCACTTCGCTTCAGCGGGCGATCCTTCGACCGCCGATGGGTCCGCGCTCTTGCCCAACCGGGACTCTGGCTTCAGCGATTGACGACCGCCGAGCCGACCGACGACATGCTCGAAGTCGCCCTCGCGTCGATGCAGCGCGTCCTCGAAGCGCAAGAACCTGAAGCGACCGACGAGTCCACCGCGAGCTAGCGGCAAAACGTTCTGAGAATCGCCGCATCATCTCTCTGCCGCAGACCCTAGGCGGCTCAGAGCGACAAAGACGGTTCCGGCGCGAGGGACGGTTCGTGATGCTCACCGAAGCGCAGGTTTCGGTACGCGCCCGCGGCAGCGATCATCGCCGCGTTGTCGGTGCAATACGCCGGCGGCGGGAACGAGACCGCGATGCCGCGCTCTTCCCCATGTTTCTCGAGACTCTCCCGCAAGTGCATGTTCGCAGCGACCCCGCCGACGACGACGAGTCGACTGCGATGGTATCGCCTCGTCGCCTCGATCGACTTCTTCGTGAGTGTCTCCACGACGCTGGCGAGGACCGAGGCCGCGACATCCTCTTGCCGTTCACGCGGGTTCTTCCTCAGGTGGTAAAGCACGGCCGTTTTCAGGCCGGCGAAGCTGAAGTCAAATCCGGCGGACGTCGCCATCGGTCGGGGAAACGCGATGGCTGCGGGATCGCCCTCGCGAGCGAGTCGATCGATCTCGGCGCCGGCCGGGTATCCGATCCCGATCATCTTCCCAATCTTGTCCAGTGCCTCGCCCGCCGCGTCGTCGACCGTCGATCCTACGGTCCGGTATCGACCGAGCGCTTCGACTTCGATCAGACTCGTGTGCCCTCCGGAGACGACGAGCGCCATGAACGGCGGCTCGCTCGCTTTCTCCGCCAGACGATCGGCGAAGATGTGCCCTTCGAGATGATTCACCCCGATGAACGGAATGTCGAGCCCGTAGGCGAGCCCCTTCCCATGGGACAGTCCGACAAGGAGCGGCCCGACGAGGCCCGGTCCGTACGTCGCCGCGATCAAGGACAGGTCGGAGATTCCGACTCGCGCTTCTGCGAGCGCCTGCCGAACGAGATACGGCAGCTTCCCGAGGTGATTGCGCGAGGCAACCTCGGGGACTACGCCGCCGTAGCGCGCGTGCAGGTCGGCCTGCGAGTAGATCAGGTTGACGAGGACGTCCGTCTCGCCGCGCAGGACGGCGACGGCCGTTTCATCGCACGAGGTCTCGATGCCGAGGGTCAGGAAAGCCGCGTCCTCGCTCATCGGACGAACTCAGGCTTGAGCACCCCGATGAAGGGAAGGTTCCGATAGAGCTCGGCGTAATCCATCCCGTAACCTACGATGAACGCGTCTTCTTCGAGCGCGAATCCGGCGTAGTCAATGTCGATCGGGATCTCCCTACGGGTCACCTTGTCGATCAGCGTGCAGACTCGAATCGACGCAGGACGGCGCGCTGCCAGACTACGCTTGAGGTAGTCGATCGTGTACCCGGTGTCGATGATGTCTTCGACGATCAGAACGTCGCGGCCCATGATCGGCATCTCGAGATCCTTGGCCAGCCGGACCGCACCGGGGGCCGTTCCGTTCCCGTAGGAGGACACGCTGATCAGATCGTACTCGAGCTGCATCATCATCCGGCGCGCGAGATCGGCAGCGAAGATGAGTGCTCCGCGCAAGATGCATACCAGAAGAAGCGGGCGCCCCTTCTCATCCTTTGCCGCGCCACGCGTTGTGTAGTCCTTGACGATCGCGGTCCCGAGTTCGCCCGTCCGACGATCGATCTGGTCAGCCGTAAACAGGATCCGCGAAACCCTGTCTGTCAGTGCCTCATCATCCATGACTATTCACTCCGAACGATGAAACGGTCGTCCAAGTCCTTCATCCTGTGCCGGATCCCGCCGTACTCCAACTCGTGATACCCAAGCATCGCCGGGCCGGAGAATCCCTGTTCACGGATCGCGTGAGCTTTCGAAGCAGCCTTGTCGCGAACCCAGTCCCAGTAGGGATGGGCGAACGCGTCTACCGGCTCGGTGAAGACACCCTCTCTCACGCAAAACGCCAGGCAACTGACGATCGGCGGCCCATCGAAGAAGGAAACGCCGCTCCTCGCCGTGACGGGCATCAGCGGGCCGATGTGGCTTCCGCGCATGAACCCGGAGACCATGTGCGAGATCTCGAACGGCGCCAGCACCTCACCGGTCGCCGGGAAGCTCTTCTGGGTTCGCACCAACATGATCGGGTCATCCTTGCCGACGTATTTCCCTGCGATGTTCTTGAGTCGGGTCGTGCAACTGGCCACAGCGATGTCCCCGTCGTGACGCGAGCGGATCGACTCGACCACGAAGCGCCCGTTGTCGCGAAGAAGAGCGACAAGATCGTAGGCCTCTTCCGGCGTCACAAGCTCGATGACGCGATCGCCTTCGGTGTGGTCGACGTCCATGATCGTGAACGTGAACCCCTTGCCAACGGCCGGCGAAAGGGCGAGGCCGGAGTTGTACATCGGGTCCGCGAATGCCAGGTAGAGCGGGAGGTTGTAGGCGCCCGGTTCGGTCTTGTCGGCGGTAAACAGTAGAAATGGCTCGTTCGGGCGCTCTTCGAACTCCATCTCCGCGACGGCCGGTCCGAGCCCTTTGGCGTTCCCGGAGAACGCGTCCTTCAGGAGATCCTGTCCCGCGCCGTAGAGGCCCTGCTTCTTCGCGGTCTCGGTTCCAGCGAGGAATGCGTCCCACGCCAGCTTGTGCACTGCTTCGCAGTCTACGCCCCGATCGTGCGCGCAGAGGATCGCGACGTCATCGCCAGTGGTCGTGATGAAGTGGTCGCTCACCAGCCCCTTCCCGCCCTGCGCAACGGTCTCCTCTACGGCTGCAACAAGCTGTGAACTCGGTTTCAGGTGCCCCCCGATGCTCCCGACGTCCGCCTTGATCGCCGTAAGCGTCACCCTCATGTCGCATCGACCTCCAGAAAGGATCGATGCCAACGGTACTTGATCGCCGTCGGCACGCGGCATTATACCGCGCTCCTCAGGCCAGGCAACGCGCCGTCGCTATGCGTCTTGGCCGGTGGAGGCTGCCGCTCCACGCGGCTCGATCTTCGCTCGGCGAAGGCGATTCGCATTGCCGACGACGGTCACCGACGACAGCGCCATCGCCGCCTCCGCGATCAGCGGATGCAGCAGTCCCAGGATGGCAAGAGGAATGGCGAAGAGGTTGTAGAAAAAGGCCCAGAAGAGATTCTGGCGTATCACGCGAAACGTCGCGCGGGACAGCCGGACGGCACGAACAATGGCAGCGAGCTCGCCCGACGCAAGCGTTATGTCCGCCGCCTCCATCGCGATGTCAGTCCCCGTTCCGATGGCGATTCCGACTCCCGCCGCCTCCAACGCGGGGGCATCGTTGACCCCGTCGCCGACCATCGCCACGACGTCACCGTGATCCTGCAACGCCTGGATCGCACGGAGCTTGTCTCCGGGAAGGACCTCTGCGATCACTTGATCGATGCCGACAGCCCGACCGACGGCACGAGCCGTACGTTCGTTGTCGCCGGTCAGCAGGATCGGCTCCAATCCAAGATGCCGGAGCTCGTCGATCGCATCCCGCGCGCCCGCCTTCACGCGATCGGCCACCGCGATCAGGCCGATCAGTCCGCGTCCTTCCGCCGCCACGCCGACGACGGTCTTTGCCTCCCCTTCGAGGCGCGCCATCGGCTCTGCGACCGCGGCGAGAGAGTAGCCGGACGCTTCGAGCCAGTCTCTACTTCCGACTTGCACGCTGGTACCGTCGATCCGCCCGAGGGCGCCCTTCCCCGCCTCCGCCCGGAAGCCTTCCGCCTCCGCAAGAGGGATTCCTCGGCCGCGAGCCGCCTCGACGATCGCGCGGCCAATCGGGTGCTCGGAGCCGACTTCCACGCCACCTGCGAGCCTGAGGATCTCCTCGTCGGCGCCTCGATCAGGAACGATGTCGGTGACCCCTGGCTTGCCCTCCGTGATCGTTCCCGTCTTGTCGAAGACGATCGTCCTCACGCCCCGCAGGGCCTGGATCGCCTCGCCCGAACGGACGAGAACGCCATGCTCCGCGCCGAGCCCTGTCCCGACCATCAGCGCCGTTGGCGTGGCGAGCCCGAGAGCGCACGGACAGGCAATCACCAGGACGGCAATCGCCGCAAACAGCGCCAGTGAGATCGGAGACAGGCTCGCGTTGACCCAAGGCAGGATGCCGCTTGCTCCCTTGACGATCGGGCCCAGCGCGCCCGGCGCCACGAGCCACACGAGCAGCGTCAGCAGAGCAAGACCGAGCACGGCGGGAACGAAGACGCCCGTGACCCGGTCGGCGAGCGCTTGGATCGGCACCTTCGTTCCTTGGGCTTCCTCGACCATGCGGATGACCGAAGCGAGGAATGTCTCTTCTCCGACGCCGGTAGCGCGGACTCTGAGGAGGCCGAGACCGTTGATCGTCGCTCCGATAACGCGATCGCCCTCACGTCGGGAGACGGGCATCGACTCTCCGGTGACGATCGACTCATCGACGTGGCTCTCCCCTGCGAGCACAACCCCGTCGGTCGGTATTCGCTCCCCGGGCCGCACGATCATCAGATCTCCGATGAGGAGTTCCTCGATCGGCACCTCCACCTCCACCTCGTCTCGCAAGACTCGCGCCGTCTTGGCACCCAGCGTCATCAGCCGCTTGATGGCTTGAGAAGCGCGTCCCTTGGCCAGGGTCTCGATCAGTCTCCCGGTGAGATGGAATGCCATGATCATCGCCGAGACGCCCGCATAGTTGAGGATCGGCGATCCGCCCATCGCTGCGGCTGCCACCGCGACGAGCCCGGTGACGAAGGATGCGAGCGTGCCGAGTGCGATCAGCGTGTCCATCGTCGGCGCGAGCCCCATCGCCGCTCGTAGTCCCGAGCGGAGGGTCGCGCGTCCCGCCAAGAAGAGCACAGGCGCAGCCAGCGCGACCATGGCGAGATGGAACACCAGAGGAGACGGCCACATCACGCCAAACGCCATCTCGGGAAGCATCCAACCGACCACCGGAATCGCCAGAAACCAGGCGATGCGTGCCCGCCGCTTGGCTTCAAGCACTCGCTTCCTGTCTCGCTCGAAGACGTCCTCTCGCTCTGTATCGCGAGCCACATCGAAACCCGCGCCTCTCACCGCGGCGGCAAGAACGTCATTCGCTACGGGCTCGGAGAGCGCGATGAACGCCTCTTCGCTCGCCAATGCGACGCTTGCAGATTCCACTCCGGGAACCGAAAGCAGTGCCTTCTCAACCGCAAGTGAACAAGACGCGCATGACATCCCTGTGATCGGGAGCCGCCGCGACAGCGCCTCCGACGAGCCGCCCGGCATGAGCCGTCGGGCGCTGTACCCAGCCTTCTCGACCGCGTCGACGAGCGTCTTGAGCGGCACAGTCGACTCCATCTCCACACTTGCCTGCTCGGAGAGCAGGTTCACGCTCGCGGACTGGACGCCCTCGATCCTCGTCAACGCCTGCTCGACTGCCTGGGCGCAGGAAGCGCAGTGCATCCCATCAATTGCCAGTTCCAGGCGAACCGCATCACTCTTCCTGGGCATCACTCATCACCTCGCGCACCGATTCCGACGGCGCTATGCCTCCGGCGTCCCGCCAGGATGGATCGTACCTGTAATCCGGCGGCGGACAGGATGTGGCGAATGCGTGTGCAGCGATTCCGCCTGAAGGCATTGTCGAAGCGAAGGATCTCCGCGAGAAACAGATCGTGGCCATCGCCCAACGCCAGGGCTGAACCGCAGATTCTCACTCGATGCGGGCGGCGTCGGAGAAGCAGACCACGTCATCCGCATACCGCACGCCGGGGAGCCCAAGCGCAACGTCGACCCGATCCACCGAGAACAGGACTTGCGCCTCTTCCGCCCGCCGGGAAATCACGCGAAGCGCGGTCACGTTGATCCCTTTCTCCGCCAAGCTCTTCAGGAATTCGGCCAGCGCTCCCGGCTTGTCAGGCACCGAGATGTACAAGCAGCCGTCGATCGGCTCCATCTCGTCCCCGCACGATGGGCACGATACCCGAGCGCACGTCGAGCAGGAGACAGCGCTGCAGGACAGGCACACGAAACTCCTCACGTTCGTCACCTCGCGTCACGGAACGGCGCCGTGCGGTCGGGCTCCCGGGACGGGATCACAAGTCCTGGCCGCAAGAACAATGCGAAAATCGTATCCCATCGTCGAATCGCGCGCAAACCCGCAACAAACCTGGAGATTCGCCACCGCAGACGGTAGAGTTTCGGCTCGGCGGGCGCACGCGCCTCGCTATAACATTGCAGCGAGACAGGAGGGCGTATGGCCCGTCTGGGCCGAGGGGAAGAACGAAACGAGAAGCGTCGCTCGGCGAGTGCTCTTGGGATGATAACCGGTGCCATCACTGCAAGTCCCCAATCGCCGTGGACTGCTTCGAACTCGCACGGCCCACTGGTAGGTTCGAGATGATGGAAATGGCGCCGCACCGTAGCCGGCGCCATGGGCAAGGAAGACTCCCGTTTCAGCGACGTGTCGCAATCTCAGTGCGCGGGCGTCGTCAGGGGTTCCAGACACCTGACGGGAGAGCAGAGGGGCTTGGCGCCACTCTGGAGTTCAGGAGGTGCAGATGACCGACAAGGCGACACTGAATCCGTTCGAGATCTCACAGCGGCAGCTCGACAAGGCAGCGAAGGCGCTGGACCTAGATCCTCAGGTTCACGAATTCCTGCGTACGCCGATGCGGACGTTGGAGATCAGTATCCCCGTTCGAATGGACGACGGGACCGTCCGTACGTTCAAGGGATTCCGCGTGCAGTACAACGACGCCCTCGGCCCGACCAAGGGCGGCCTGCGATTTCACCCCGATGAAACCATCGACACGGTGAAGGCGCTTGCTGCGTGGATGACCTGGAAGACCGCGATCGCCGGCATCCCCTACGGGGGTGGAAAAGGCGGCGTGATCTGTAACCCGAAGGAGCTGTCGCCAGGGGAAACCGAACGCGTGGCCCGCGGCTACGTCCGAGCCGTCGGCAGGTTCATTGGCCCCGAGACCGACATCCCCGCGCCCGACGTGTACACGAACCCCCAGATCATGGCATGGATGATGGACGAGTACTCGAAGATCGTCGGGTACAACGCTCCAGGCGTGATCACCGGCAAGCCGATCCAGTTGGGCGGGTCGCTCGGCCGCATGGACGCCACGGCACGAGGGGTCGTCTACTGCATCATCGAAGCTGCGAAGGTCCTCGGGGTCGACCTGAAGGGCGCAACCGTCGCTATTCAAGGCTACGGAAACGCGGGGTATTACACCGCAACGCTGATGGAAGAGCTCGCCGGAAGCCGCGTCGTCGCGGTCACCGATTCGCGCGGGGGCGTGCACGACGCGAACGGGATCGACCCGGAAGCGGCGAGGCAGCACAAGGAGAAAGCCGGATCTGTGGCCGGATTCGCAGGCGGCACACCGATCACCAACGAAGAGATTCTCGAGCTCGACGTCGACGTGCTCATCCCCGCTGCCATCGAGAATGTCATCACGGCGGAGAACGCCGGATGTATCAAGGCGCAGATCGTGGCGGAAGCGGCCAACGGTCCCACGACGCCGGAGGCTGACGAAATCCTCTACAAGGCGGGCAAGTACGTTATTCCGGACTTCCTCTGCAACGCCGGAGGCGTGACGGTGTCCTACTTCGAATGGGTTCAGAACATCGGTGGCTTCTATTGGGAGATCGAGGAAGTCCATCGCCGGCTGAAGGAGAAGATCAGGACCGCCTTCCACGAGACCCATTCGATGGCGACGGCGCAGAGGGTCGACAACCGCACTGCCGCATACATGGTGGCCGTCTCGCGCGTCGCGGAGGCTATGCGACTTCGCGGGTGGGTCTAGTCGTGTCTTGAGGTCTCCCGCGCCGGTTGGTCGGCGCAGGTGGCTTCGTAGGCTAGCTCGGCCCTCGACCTCACACGGTGTTCCGAACACGAAGCCGCCGGACCGGCAGTCCAGTCCGGCGGCTCGTCTTTCGCAACGCAGGCCCTGGCTCGCCGTGAGCGGTGGCCCGTCGGCGCCAGCGACACTCGGTAGGCGATCCTCGGATCAGGAGTTGACTCGGACGCCGGACAGACCGAGCAAGCCGGTCAGGGTCTTGGTACGGTTCCAGCTGGTACCCCGCGGCAAGCTGGCTGCGAGCCGCCGCGAGAGGGGAGACGAGGGGGACGACGATCTCTTGACCCGGCGGTCGCGGGTTCGAGTTCTGCACGACCCACGTCGCGGCCGGTTCATCGCCTTACGTTCTCTTGAGAGGCCATTCAGCGATCTGGATTCCATGTCCCACCGATTGCCGCCGATGCGCGCCAACTACCCGGTGCCGTTGGTGACCGAGACCGCCGCCCTGGCAGGGTCAGCAGTCTACCTGGTAAGGTACCAGGCCATCACGACGTTGCGCGCTACTCACTAAGTGTCGTTTCGGGAGGCCGTGCAAGCGCACGGAAGGGAACAGAAGAAGGCTGCGTGAAGACACTGAGGCAGATCCAAGGAAGGCATCAATGGGCGGTCTGACGCTGGCACGGGTTCGAATTCAAGGCGTGGTGCAGGGCGTGGGCTTCCGGCCGTTCGTGTATCGCCTCGCGGGCCGGCATGAGCTCACGGGTTGGGTGCGGAACACGTCCGGGAGCGTCGAGATCGAAGCCGAAGGAGACGAAGCCGCCTTGCGCTCCTTTCTCGCATGCGTTCAGGGCGAGGCGCCGCCTCGGGCGCGGATCGAGAACGTCGAAGCATCGTTTCATCCTCCGGTCGGCCATTCCGGCTTCGACATCCTCCCGAGCCGCCACGAAGCCGGAACGAGCCAGCTCATCTCCCCGGACATCGCGATCTGCGCGAATTGCCGAACGGAGATCTTCGACCCCGCCGACAGGCGATACCGCTACCCGTTTACCAACTGCACCAACTGCGGCCCGAGATTCACCATCATCGAGGACATTCCGTACGACCGGCCCAGGACAACGATGCACCCGTTCCGCATGTGCGAGGAGTGTCAGCGCGAATACGACGACCCTCTTGACAGGCGATTCCACGCCCAGCCGAACGCCTGTGCGCAGTGCGGACCGCGTCTGTGGATAACGGACAGCCGGGGCGTCAAACAGGATGTCGACGACGCGGTCCATGAAGCGGCGAAGCTTCTCGTGGAAGGAAGAGTGCTCGCTGTCAAGGGGCTGGGCGGGTTCCACCTCGTCTGTGATGCGACGAACGAAGAGGCGGTCTCGCGGCTGCGTGAACGGAAAGGACGCCCCTCCAAGCCGTTTGCCGTCATGCTGCGCGACGCGCAAGCCGCCGAGGCGCACTGCATGCTCGCTCCGGCGGAGGGACGGCTGCTCGAGTCCCCGGAGTGCCCGATCGTCCTGTTGAAGTGGAGACGGGAGGCCTCATCCGTTTCCTCCGCAGTGGCGCCGAATCAAAACCGCCTCGGGGTCATGTTGCCCTACACTCCGTTGCACTGCCTTCTCCTTGCGGAGGCCGATCGACCGCTGGTGATGACGAGCGGGAACCTGAGCGGGGAACCGCTTGTCAGGGAAAACGACGAAGCGGTGAGAAGACTGGGCGCGATCGCCGACCACTTCGTTCTGCACGATCGCGACATACGCCGACGCTGCGACGACAGTGTCTGCACGATCGTCGAGCGGACGCCACAGATCATCCGCCGCGCGCGGGGCCATGCACCGGATCCCATTCCTCTTCCGTTCGAGGCGTCGCCGGTGCTCGGATGCGGTGCGGAGCTCAAGAGCACATTCTGCCTGACGGACAAGAATCGTGCGTTTCTCAGTCCGCACATCGGGGACATGGGAAGTGAGGAGACGCTCCGGCATTTCGAGGAGACCGTCAAGGAGTACAGACAGCTCTTCCGCCTCGATCCGGAGGTCGTGGCCTACGACATGCATCCCGACTACGTCTCCACGCAATACGCCCTCGGCTTGGCAGCGAAGGAGGGACTGCAGGGTGTCCCGGTGCAGCATCATCATGCCCACATCGCAAGTTGCTTGGTCGACCATCAGGTCGACGGGCCCGTGATCGGCGTCGCGCTCGACGGAACCGGATACGGTCCCGATGGCACAATCTGGGGCGGCGAGTTTCTGGTTGCGGACTACGCGAGCTTCGAGCGGGTGGGGCACTTCGAACCTGTTCCCATGCCCGGAGGCGACGCGGCCATCAGAAAACCGTATCGAATGGCCTTGGGATACCTGTACGGTCTATTGGGACAGGACATCGACCTCCAAGGCCTCCCGCTCGAGACGGTCGACCCGGTGGAACGAAAGCTGATCAAACGGCAGATTGAGAAAGGCGTGAACACGCCCCTCACGTCGTCCGCCGGCCGACTGTTCGACGCCGTCGCCGCGTTGATCGGACTACGTTCGATGGTCGACTACGAGGCCCAGGCGGCGATCGAGCTGGAGATGGCGGCGCCTGACAACGTCTCCGAACTCGGCGCCTATTCCTTCTCCGTAGGCAGGCAGGACGGACGGCTGGTGATCCGGCTGTCGGAGCTTCTTGCCGCCATCGTTCACGACGTCAGGACCGCCGTTGCCCCCGCCGTGATCTCGGGCCGATTCCACAACACCGTGACCGAAGCAGTTTCAGCTGTCTGCAAGCGGGTTGCCGCAAACCGAGGCATCGAGCGCGTCGCCCTGACCGGTGGAGTCTTCCAGAATCAGCTCCTGCTGAGGCTTGTCGCCGACGCGCTGCGGCGAGAGTCCCTTGAGGTATTGATCCATCGCCGCGTTCCGTGTAACGATGGCGGCGTCTCGTTGGGGCAGGCAGTGATTGCGCACTGCTCCACCAACCGATCGGGAGGGTAACCATGTGTCTAGCGATACCGGCACGGATCGAACGAGTGGACGGGCATGAGGCTGAAGTGAGCATGGGGGGCATCACTCGCGCAATCTCAATCCAGCTGACTCCGGGCGCCAAGCTGGGAGACTACGTCATCGTTCACGCGGGCTATGCGATCAACGTGTTGGATCAACAGGAAGCTCTCGAGACTCTTCAGCTGTTCGAGCAGATGGCGAAACTCGCGGAGGAGGAGGCATGAAGTTCGTCTCCGAGTTTCGCGATCCGAAGGCAGCGAAAGGGCTACTCGCTTCGATTCATCGCCGGTCGAGGACGCCGGCACGGCTCATGGAATTCTGCGGCGGACACACGGTCGCCATCTGCCGCAACGGCGTCCGGCAGGCTCTTCCCGACACCATCGATATGGTCTCGGGACCAGGTTGCCCCGTCTGCGTGACCGCGACCGCAGATCTGGACAAGGCGATTGCGATGGCTCAGATTCCGGACGTGATCATTGCGACGTTCGGCGACATGATGCGGGTTCCGGGATCTCAAACCAGCCTGGAGCGGGCGAGGGCCAGCGGGGCCGATATCCGCGTCGTCTACTCCCCCTTGGACGCACTGGCCATCGCACAGGCCAACCCAGACCGGCAAGTCGTCTTCCTCGGCGTCGGCTTTGAGACGACGGCGCCCGCGATTGCCGCGTCGATCCTCACGGCGGACGAGAAGGAGATCCGCAACTACTCCGTCCTCAGCCTCCACAAGCTGTGTCCGCCGGTGATTCGAGCGCTGCTCGAGGCGGGAGATGTGAGGCTCAGCGGGTTGATCTGCCCGGGCCACGTTTCGGCCGTGATCGGCTCGAGGCCCTGGGCATTCATCGCCTCCGAGTTCGGCATCCCGTGCGTGGTGACGGGGTTTGAGCTGTTGGACGTCCTCCACGGCATCGACCGGCTCACCGCCCAGGTGGAGGCCGGGGAAGCGAAGGTGGAGATCGCCTACGGCCGAGGGGTTAAGCGAGACGGCAACCCCGCGGCAATGCGGTTGATGGAACAGGTCTTCGAGCCCGCTCCGGCCGAGTGGCGAGGGATCGGAACCCTCCCCGAAAGCGGCCTTCGAATCAGAAGCGACTACCAGCGATTCGACGCGGAGTGCCTGTTCGAGATCGACCCCGGGGTGCCTCACGACCAGACGGACTGCATCTGCGGCGACATCCTTCGCGGAACGCAGACGCCGCTAGACTGCAAGTCATTCGGTACCGCGTGTACGCCCGAAACCCCCATCGGTCCGTGCATGGTCTCCTCGGAAGGAAGCTGCTCCGCCTACTACCTCTATGGCGATGGGAACCATGCCTGAAGAGATCCTGATGGCCCACGGAGACGGGGGGAAGCTCGCTCGCGATCTGGTAGCGAAAGCGTTCGTCGAGGTGCTCGCCAATCCAATTCTCGAACGGCTCGACGACTCCGCCGTCGTCGAACTGAACGGCCGGACTGCGTTCACGACCGACAGCTACGTCGTGACCCCCATCTTCTTTCCCGGCGGCGACATCGGGAAACTCGCCGTCTGCGGAACGGTCAATGATCTGGCCACCTCCGGGGCCCGCCCGCTGTACCTCTCGCTGTCACTCATCATCGAGGAGGGCCTGCCGAGGGAAGATCTCGACCGAGTCATCGCGTCCGTAAGAGAGGCAGCCGACGAAGCCGGCGTGGTGGTGGTGACCGGCGACACCAAAGTTGTCGACCGAGGAAGCGCGGACAAGCTCTACATCAACACCGCCGGTATCGGCGAGATCCCGGAGGGGGTGAACATCGCCGGCGATGCCGCGAGGCCCGGTGATCTGGTTCTCCTGTCCGGCTCGCTTGGCGACCACGGAATCGCCGTCATGAGTCAGCGGGAAGGGATCGCATTCTCGACCCGATTGACGTCAGACTGCGCACCGCTAAACCGCATGGTGTCCAAGATGCTCGAGGCCAGTCCGAGGATTCATTGCCTACGCGACCCCACCAGAGGCGGGCTGGCCACCACGCTCAACGAGATCGCCCACCAGTCCCGGGTCAGGATCCTCATCGAGGAGATGAGCATCCCCGTGAAGGAGGAGGTGGCATCGGCCTGCGAAATGCTCGGCCTTGACCCGCTCTACATGGCCAACGAGGGGAAGCTCGTGGCGGTCGTTCCCGCATCCGACGTTGAGGACGTTCTCCAGGCAATGCGCAGAAGCCGCTACGGAGAGGAGGCCGTGATCGTCGGAGAGGTGGTGCTTGGAGAGCCCGGGCGGGTGGCGATGAGGACCCGTCTCGGGACCACTCGAATCGTCGACATGCTCTCCGGCGCCGCGCTTCCGCGGATCTGCTGAGCAATGCTCGCATGGGCCTGCATCGACTGCCCCGCACATCGCCACACGCAGCTGTGGAAGGATCTGTCGAATGACTCCGCTGACGCTGCACTCGGAGTCCACCTCGCTGACACGGCCTCCGGCGACGCACGTTCCGCACGCAACGCAGCGTGCTTAGGTCCGCTCCCGGCCTACGACGTCACTTCGCCCCAAGCCGTCGTATCTAGGCGGTGACGTCCGAAGCTCCCCGTATCCTCCCGCACCCCTTCACGTCGAGTCCGCTTTCGCCGCCACAGGGTCGTGGAGGAACCTGCTCGCGATCAGACTGGCTGCCCGAGCGACCGCTGCCGCCACTTCCGGTGAGATCTCCTCGGTCATCGCCTCGGGGATGCTCTTCACCTGACACACGATGATCGCTACGCGCACATCCGCCGTCTCCCGTAGCTTCCACAGCAGGTTGGATGTTGGCGCCTGATGAACTGAGAACTCAGATGCCTCGCCCTTCGGGATCTCGTCGAGGAGGATCTCGGACACGGTACCAGGCTCTCGCCCTAGATCGACAGCGTCAACGACAACAACAAGGCTCGGTCGACGATCACTCAAGATTACGTCGAGCAACAGCCCGTGAACTGCCGTCCCGACATCGATCACCACCGCCCACTCCGGGATGGTGTACGTGGTGTTCAACCTCTCGGCCACCATCGGGCCGAACCCGTCGTCTCCGAACAACACGTTCCCACAACAAAGAATCACAACGTCCTTAGAACAGTGATCCGGAAGGATGTCGTCCGCCAACGCACATGTCATCTGCGATCAGCATTCCCTTCCCCGGCCGTCCATTGACCGGCCCTCAGCGATCGGCTCACTACGCAAGGGTTACTCCAAACGACCACCTTCCGCAAAGGCCAACGCTTGATCAACATCCGCGCTTCAGGTGCTGGAGGACCTTACCCAGGCTCCTGTGGGATCTGATGGTGCCGTACCCCTCTCGCGGATTCTTGAACAGGATTCTTCAAAGACCTCTCGGTCGAGCGGGCTCGCCTCGAAGTCTAGCGTTGAAGCTCACGCAGTAGCCGTTCTCCCACGTGCTTCCCGGCTCGTGCACAGCAGCCCGACCCAACGCGTGTCGGTTGAGGTTGGTTCCTCGTTTGCGTTAAAATGGAATCGTCATTGGTTAGCTCTGGAGGGTTACAGTGGCTGTTTTGCACGAAACTGCTCTGTGTTCCACGACGGTCTCTGGGATTCTTTTTCCTTCAGCAATAGACCATCGCCTGTCAAAACCCGGTTGCTCTGGTATCTTCACGGCCCCCAGTCGACGGAGGAGCGGTGGCGCCACGCCATGTTCTTGTGTCAGCGAGCGTTCGGCGCTCTCGATACCCGTGTCCTGCGTCTCCCAGAGCGTGCACGCATATAAGAACACCGAAAGGCCAGGGATCTACCATGGGTACGGCGTCGATTCTGATCGTCGATGATGAGCCGATCGTGCGGGAGGCATTGCGAGATTGGCTCGTCGATGCCGACTATGAGGTACAAACAGCGGAGACCGGCGAAGAGGGGTTGGAGATCCTCAAGAACCAAGACATTAGCCTGGTTATCCTGGATGTGCGACTTCCCGGAAGAACCGGGATCCGCGTGTTGGAAGAGATGAAAGGAATGAAGCCGGAGATCAAGGCAATCGTCATCACGGCGTACGCGTCGCCGCAGATGCAGGACGAGGCGATGAAGCTGGGCGCACTGCAGTACCTGACCAAACCGATCGCGCCCGACAGGCTGGAGAAGATCGTCAAGAAGGCGCTTTTCGACCCCGTAAACGGAAGTGAGGAGGCCTGAGCGATGCCAGAGCATTCGGTGCTGGTTGTCGACGACGAGCCGATCGTGCGGGAGTCGATCCGCGATTGGCTCACCGAAGCCGGCTACGCGGTCGCCACAACGGAAACCGGTGAGCAAGCCCTGGAGATGGTCAAGACGCAGGACTTCAGTGTCCTGGTGGTCGACCTGAGGCTGCCCGGGAAGACAGGTCTCGCGGTCCTGGAAGCGATCAAGGCGGAACGGCCGTGGATCAAGTCGATCGTGATTACAGCGTATCCGTCCTCGGAGACAGCCCAAGAGGCAAGACGCCTGGGTGCGGTCGATTACCTACTGAAGCCGTTCGCGCCGGACGACCTGGAACGACTGATCAACGACACCCTCGCCGCCATCCCGCCGGAGGCGACGGTGGCGACGGTGGAAAGACCGATCGCCGAGGCACCGGCCGCCGAAGCGATCACGGTGAGAGGAACCTTCGCGATCGACAAAGAGGATCTGCGATCACTGTACGAGGGTCTCGCCGCCAGTGCGAAGGTTGTCGGACCTACGGCCAAGCAGGGCAAGTACGTCTTCCGCAAGATCAAGCGGTTCGAGGAGCTTCGTTTGGACTACGACGTCACGGTCCAACCGCCGGCGAATTTCCTTAGGCCGGCGAAGGAGACTCTGCTCACGCTGAAGCTCGGCGGTGCTCCAGGGGCGGAACCGGTCCTCGACGAATCGCCGCGCGTGCTGTTCGGGGTGCATCCCTACGACATCAGGGCGATCGAGCTTCTTGATGAGGTGTTCATGACCGCGCATCCAGACCCCAATTACATCACGCGGCGCCGGAACACCTTGATCATCGGGGTCGATTGCCTCCATCCCTCCGCGAACTCGTTTGCCCCGAGTATGGGAACGCACCAGACGGAGACCGGCTTCGATCTGTTGCTCACCGACATCGGCAGCACGGTGATGGTGACAACCGGCTCGGAGCGCGGAGCGAAGCTTCTGTCGGAATACACCCAAGCCAGGGAACCGAACGACAACGAGATCGCGACGCAGAAGGCGCTGCGGGATGCAGCGGCCGAAGAGTATCCGCTCAGCTTGGAGATCGCGAGAGAGCGACTGCCGAAGCTCCTGGAAGATCACTACGACGATCCCTACTGGGAGGAGAGAAGCGAGAGCTGCCTCAGCTGCGGCTCGTGCATCATGGTCTGCCCCACATGCTTCTGCTTCGACGTGAAGGATGAGGTGTCGCTCGATCTCAAAGGCGCGGTGCGCGTGAGGCAGTGGGACGGGTGCATGCTCACCGATTTCGCCAAGGTGTCCGGTGGGGAAAACTTCCGCCACGGCAAGGCGGACCGGTTCAGACACCGGATCTTCCGCAAGGGCAAGTACGTGCTGGAACGCTACGGCATCGTCGGCTGCGTGGGGTGCGGGCGCTGCATCAGCGCTTGCCTGCCGGAGATCGCGAGCCCGGTGGAGGCGTTCAACACGATCGCGCGGCGGGCCAAGGCGGAGGCAGCACGCCGGCTGATCGGCAAGGTGGAACTGCAACCGGATCTCTACGCACCGCAGCCGGCCAAACTGGTGCGCGTGGAGCCGCTGGCCGCAAACGAGAAGGTGTTCGAGTTCCAGTTTGACAATGAAAAGAGTCTCGGTCATCGCCCGGGCCAGTTCGTCGAGGTGTCGATGGCCGGAATCGGCGAGGCGCCGATTTCGATCTCGTCGTCTCCGACCCGAGACGGCAGCTTCGAGCTGGCGATCCGAAACGTGGGAAACGTCACCCGTGCGTTGCACGGGTCGAAAGAGGGCGCGCTCATCGGAATCCGCGGGCCATTCGGAAACGGCTTCCCGATCGAGTCGCTGGAATGGAAGGACCTGCTCCTTGTCGCCGGCGGGATCGGGCTGTTCCCGTTGCGTTCTCTGGTGCAGTACGTGATCGATTGTCGCGAACGCTTCGGTCGAGTCACTCTCCTATTCGGCGCACGATCGCCCGAAGAGCGAGTATTCAAGACGGAGCTTTCCCAGTGGGAGGAGAATTCGGACATCGAGTTCCAGGAGACGGTCGACCGCGGCGACGAGGCGTGGGAAGGGAACGTGGGCGTGATCACCACGCTCATCCCCGCCGTCGAGATCACTCCGGCCAAGACGATGGCAGTGATCGTCGGTCCGCCGATCATGTACCGCTTCGTTATCGGGGAGTTGAAGAAGAGGGGCCTGGCAGACGAGCAGATCATCCTGTCACTCGAACGGCGGATGAAGTGCGGGGTCGGCAAGTGCGGCCACTGCCAGATCAACGGAGTCTACGTGTGCCAGGAAGGCCCGGTATTCACGCTGGCGCAGCTGCGGAACATGAGGGAGGCGGTGTGAGCAAGCCCAAGGTCGCGTTCTTCGATTTCACCTGCTGCGAAGGCTGCCAGCTGGATACGCTCAACATCCAAGGCGAGGAGCTCGTGGATCTTCTGGAAGCTGTGGACATCGTTGAATTCCGAGAGGTGGCGTCGGGAAAGGCGGAAAGCTACGACATCGCGTTCGTCGAGGGAAGCATCACCCGCGAATCGGAGATCCCTCGACTCAAGAAGATCCGAGAGCGCGCCAAGATCGTGATCGCCCTTGGTGCCTGCGCTCACATCGGCGGGGTCAACTGCCTGAAAAACCACCTGGCAATGGACGAAGCCCTGAAGATCGTCTACGGAGAGTGCGCCAAGGACTACGACACCATTCCCACCCGGCCGATCGACGCGGTAGTCCCGGTTGATTACGTCGTCCCTGGTTGTCCGATCAACACCGGCGAGTTTCTGCGTATCGTCAAGGAGCTTCTGCTCGGGAAAACCCCCGAGCTTCCCACGTACCCGGTCTGCGTCGAGTGCAAGATGGCGGGGAACATCTGCGTGTTCGAACTGGGAAAGACCTGTCTGGGTCCGGTGACGCGGGCCGGATGCAACGCGATCTGCGTCACGGCTGGCCGGCACTGCTGGGGCTGTCGCGGGCTCGTCGATGAACCGAACCTCAACGCACAACACGACATCCTCGAGAAGCATGGCCTCTCGGTGGAAGAAGTGCTCGAAAAGTTCAAGATCTACAACACGTGCACCACGGAGGAGAAGAAGTGAGCTCGGTAAACATCAACATCCATCATGTAACGCGTGTCGAAGGCCACGGCAACATCGTCCTGAACGCCAGTGACGGCAAGATCGAGGAACTGCGGTGGGAGGTCCCGGAGTCGCCACGTTTGTTTGAGGCGATGTTCCGTGGTAGGCACTACGACGACGTACCGCACATCGCCTCTCGCATCTGTGGGATTTGCTCGATCTCCCACTCCACCGCCTCGATCCTGGCGACCGAGGCGGCACTCGGAATCGAGGTCTCCGAGCAGACACGGGTCCTGCGGAAGCTGCTGTTCAGCGCCGAGATACTGGAAAGCCACGTGCTGCACGCCTATTGCCTCGCCGCGCCGGACCTCCTCGGTGTGGAAAGCGTCTTCCCTCTGGTCAAGACGCACAAGGACGTGGTGCTGCGCGCGATGCGCCTGAAGCACATGGCTTACCGCCTAGCGGAGATCCTCGCCGGCCGCAAGACGCACCCGATCTCTCTCATGGTGGGGGGATTCGCCAAGCTCCCCGATCCTGATGATCTCGCCTCGATCAGGGGCACCCTTTCCGACTCACTCGCTGATCTCGACGCGACGGCAGAGCTCTTCGCGACGCTCTCCTTCCCGGATTTCGAGCGGGAGACCGAGTACATCGCGCTACAAAACGCGAACGAGTACGCCTTCATCGGTGGCGAGATTGCATCGAGCGACCAGGGAGCGGTACCTATCAGCAACTACCTCGAAGTGACCAACGAGTTCTGTGTGCCCCATTCGACGGCGAAGTACACGAAGAACAACCGCGACGCATACATGGTCGGGGCACTTGCCCGCTTCAACCTCAACCACGAACAGCTTCACCCACGAGCCAAGGAAGCGGCTGCAATCCTCGGACTGGAGGCGCCGTGCCACAATCCGTACATGATCACTGTGGCTCAAGTGGTAGAATGCGTTCACGCCGTAGAGGACTCCATCTCGCTGATTGACCAGCTTCTCGATCAAGGCCTGGAAGAGGAATCGATCCCACGCGACATCACGGCCGGCCGAGGGGTGGGCGCGGTGGAGGCCCCTCGCGGAATTCTGTTCCACGATTACACCTACGACGAGAACGGAATCCTGACCGAAGCGAACTGCGTCATCCCCACCAATCAGAACCACAACAACATCCAGAAGGACATGGAGGTCTTGGTCCCGACCATTCTGGACCGATCCGAGGACGACATCCGCCTGGCATTGGAAATGCTCGTTCGCGCGTACGACCCGTGCATTTCCTGTTCCACCCACATGTTGCGAGTGGGCTTCACCCACGACGCAGTCGCAGGGGACGCCCCGCACAAGGTCTAGTCAGGGGATTCCGGAAGGGATGACTCCCTTCTCAAGATCTCGGGCAGGTCGGTCAGGCAGGCTTGTGCAGGAAGATGGATGGTGAAGGTGGTGCCTTTCTCTTCTTCGCTTTCTACTTCGATGGTTCCGCAGTGTTTCTCGATGATGTTTCTGGCGACTGCGAGACCGAGTCCCACACCCTGCCCCTTCTCCTTGGTGGTGAAGAACGGCGTGAAAAGCTTGTCTACGTTCTCTTTGGAGATGCCGGAGCCGGTGTCTTCAACCTCCACCTTCAGGGCCCCGTTCTCGGCCGCCTGCGTCCGTACGGTGACCTGCCCTTCCCCGGAGGTGGCTTGGATCGCGTTGAGGGTCAGGTTGACGAGCACCTGTCGCAGCTGATCGTAGTCGGCGAACACGGTGGGCAAGCGGGGATGGAGTTCCTTGATCAGCTTCACATGCCTCAGCTCGGCCTGGTGCCCCAGCAGGGTAAGTGCATCTTCGATGACGTGGTTGACATCGACATCACCCAGCTTCGGCTCCGACGGCCGCGCGAAGT